>Ga0157364_1006204_pt1 | contig 12256 bp, 3 predicted proteins | sample AttsexASBM2_FD_111476 | JGI IMG/M metagenome (GOLD analysis project Ga0157364, IMG submission 111476) | Fungus gardens microbial communities from leaf cutter ant in Ribeirão Preto, State of São Paulo, Brazil - Atta sexdens ASBM2 | ecosystem: Host-associated > Fungi > Mycelium > Unclassified ...
ATTTTAATATATTAATGTGATGATAACATAAATTTTGATTTTGCAGTTATACACACACATAAATTATTAAACTAAATGTGATTCCAACTTTGCACATGATGGTACCTATATAGCCTTTCATAGAATTTTTTCTTTTTACATAAAAAAAAATATTAATAATAAAAGTAACGCATAAATACTCGCTATAATTATAAAAAGTATATCTATTTTAAGAATACATTTTGATAAAAAAAAATATAAATTTTATATTTAATAAAAAATAAGCTATTATATATATATATACATTTTATGAAAACAAAATGCTTTGTGCGTGTAATATACAATACTTTTATCGCATGTCGTAATTTTTATACGCATTCATCCGTGACACATGTTTAAAATATTTGCATATATAAAATATCTATTTACTGAAAAAAATCAGAAAATTCAATATATTTTTTCCCTTAAAAATGTAATTGTTTTATAAAATTATAATTTTATAAACCTTTTATAATTTTAGAAAACTTTTAACAAATCCGTCTGCCATATTGAATTAAACATTTTTCATTTTCAAGTTTTTCAAATTTCAAGTTCGGATTCGGAATCCGCGACTACGAAAAGTAACGCTACCTTCATCGAAATCGGACGACTTTTAGCATTTTCGTCTGCTATATTGATTCAGCCATTTTAAATTCTCAAATTTGAGTTCTGGATTCAAAATGAATGATCAAAAAAATCCTTTAATGCTACATTTCGCTAAAATCGAAATCTTTGAACATTCATAACATTTCCGTCCGCCATTGAGTGGATTATACATTTAGAATATTTATGTATATGTATCAAAACATAACTGCAAAATTTACAAAAAGATTCAGAAAGCGCAAAAAAGGTAATGTTTACTTAATTTCTCTTATTAATTACTCATTTATAGACATATGTTGCTAATTACATAACAATATTATATTATTAAATATTATTTATATCTCTTTATATTATTTAATATAAGAGATAACTAAAAAGCCGAGCTATTTATTGATTATGATAACCTTTTAAATGTTAATATTGCAATACGATTATGATGTAACATCATTATGCAAGAGTGCGTAAAGGTAATGTCATGTAAAGATGATGACTTAATTAAAATAATTAATAAGAGATATATGGAAATAATATACATTATATACATTATCGTTTTTACACATTTTCCACATTAGTATCATAGTTTATATTATTAATATAATTAATATAATATAATATAATATAATATTATTATATATATTCGAACAATTCTAAATAAATTAAAGTAGATAATTATAATTTTGTATATTACGAATAAATAGTTAGTAATATTAAATCATATTATCAATTTTTATTAATCTCATCCCTTAGATTAAATAATATTTTTAACTTAATTCTATACGTTGCAAAATATAAATTAATCCATTTTTGTGGATCCCTTCACTAAGAGGCAATTCTAATTATTCCAAATTTTGATTAGAACATAATTTTTTAATAAAAAAATAATTAAATTTTAATTAGAACACAAATTCTAAATTAAAAAAAGAAAGTTTTGTAATTCATATATCAAATTATGATTGGTATGCATAAAACATTTCTCTCATTATCAGTAGGAATATAGTAATTATTTTAAAGTAACCAATGCTCATATTAACGTATGCCCTTAGATTCCAAACAGAGGTTTAAGTCATTGATTGTTTCTTTCCTATTTTATACAATTTGGAAAGAGATAAGAAACACAAGTTGAATCTTGATTAAGAGTTAACCGTGAGTTGTGGAACTGAGCTTTAGTAAATAATAAACTAAACTTGAGTCAAATTTAATACATTTTCTTAAATTAAATTGTTTGATTTCTTAAATTGTTTATTCTAGTTAAATTAATGATTTTGAGGAACAGTAGGTTAGGAATGGTTTAAAATAATTTAAATTGAATATAATTTAACGTTATGAATTTAACAAATAACTTACCCCTAGGATTAATGATGTGTATTTGCTACTTCAAATTAGTTTTTTTTATGTTATCGCTTCTTAAATATTCCAAAAGATGTAAGAACACTTTGTAAACGAAATATTGACACTTATAACATTCTGTGATTTCTCGTTTGAGAGCTAAAATCGTAATTCAAAATGTATGGTATATTGACTCATGGGGGAAAGGTAGTTTACGATCGTCAAGTTATTAACAAGATCCGCTCGTGCAAATTCGTTTAATCGGCAAAACGAGCTTCGTTTAGTTATTCGACGAATCGTCGATCGATTTATCGATTATTAATTTATCTCTTGTTAGCGTCGCCTAAAACGATAGATTTCCTATTCAAATATTTAAAAAAGAGAGAAATTATCAAAAAAAGCGATCTGAGATTCTTAATTAGCGGAATTACTATCTACGTTTGATTACGTAATATTCTTGATTAGACACGCTAATAATAGTAAGGATAAAATTGACTCGTCCTTATGCGACGTCGATGAGACGAACAAGTTATTCTAACCGGAAAACGTCTCTCACAGAATAAATAGTTCCATCATCGCGCGATCGGTTTGGAACAACGGAGAGAACAAACACGAACGAGAAATGCATGCGGATGGTAGTCATAATGGAACGCATTACTCTGTGGCTCCGAATGTAACATAAGTAATATGTACTGCTTAGGACAGATAGTAATTGTGCACGGGAAAATGCGGTTAGATTGAGAAGAAAATACAGACTGTAAATATAAAATTATATCTTTTATAACTTTGTGAATATTGATAAATTATATTATATGAACATTATATTAATAAATTATATATAAAATTTCATGGGGGAATTGGATTTTATAAATAATTAAAATACGTCACGCAATAAAAATATTAATCCTTCTAAAATTAATATATATGAAATTCATGCAATGCGTTAGATTTTACAGATAACTAAAATTTACGTTGCACAGTAGAAGTATTAACTCTCTCTAAAATTAATATATAATTTTAAAATGTTATTATACTAAAACCCAACACACATTTATTACGATTCGAATGTGACATTCATATCTTTTTTATATTCTCTACCTCATAACTTTTTTAGATCTTTTTTCTTTATATTTCGAGAAACTTCCATATTTTACACAGAATTTTCATATTTTCTAAAATTTAATTACATCGCTATGCTGCTTATTCGTAAGTCTAAAAATATTAACGTAAGTATAAGTATATACAAGATATGCAAAAACGGAGCTACAGCGGAGAACAAACTTTAGAATAAGAGACGTTGCCGTAGAAAACGAATTTATTGTATGTATTCTGTTTCTATTCTGTATGTAAATAAAGTTGTACATATATAACATGAAAATACGAGACGCTTTTCTAAATTCAAGATAAAGTATCATTTTCTTACGCGGACTTTGTTTTAAATTCGCATGGGCAGAAAAATTGTGCATGAGCGAAAATTTCAATTTCTTTAATCTTGCGATTGATTATCATTGACGATCACATTAGCAAAATAAAACCGCAATTTGACTTTCAACGTGTCGGCAGCGATAGTGCAATTGCATTTTGAACGCGAATCACGCAATTCGATGAGCATTCCACGTAGACCAACTGCTGAAAGAGAAAGATTGTTAAACATTGCGCGTACTATAGCATATATTACAGATAATTTTATTTTATATATTTTTTTCGGTTAATTTCCAAAGCTTCTTGCTTATAAAAATTATCTTTTATCTTCTAAGTAATTCTTCATAAAAAAATAATAAAAAGAACAATAAAGAACAATAAATTGCGAACACTTAATGCCCGTTAATAAAGAAAAGAAATATAGGCAAGAATTACGGAGATTAAGCTGATATAAAATAATAACGTTTTTGCTTTTAAGGAGTTGATTTTAAGGGGTTCGTCGATTACTCGTGAGATATTAAGTTAATTCGCTAAATGAGACAAACTTCATACCGACAAAGTTGCTAACGCTTGCAGATATGCACTTGACTGCAATTCCCGAGTGACACATTGAGATGACGCGTAATAAAGTCATTTATATGTCTAATCCTACGGGAAATGTGTAAACGTTTTCGTTGCTGATCTCTGCTTGCTTTTGTTTCCTATAATATCTAGAGCAAACTGTCAAATTTGGTGACGACAAATACAGCGTATAATTCACAGAATTCTGTTTGTTCAGAAAGCAGATATTCTTATCCCTTATTATGTTTCTTCGTGTTTTTGTGTGCTTCGCGTTTTTGTGTGCTTCGAATTCATTGCAAGCAGACGAAAGAAAAACGGAATGACTTCGTCGTTAAATATAAGGCTGTCCAAGCTGGAATCTATTGAGTTTGAGTTGAAGTGGACCGAATCCTTCAGAAGTGTCGAGAAGTGGATAAGTGCATCCGCTCTCGAATGTTGCTATATATATAGAATCTGTATATGCACTATCGCTATTTCTATTTTTATCCTTACTTTTATATCTTCACTTTTAGATATAGTAGTTAAATCTCAGAAGTACTTTCGTTCGAGCAGAAAAAAGCGCGAGACGAGTTCATTAAAAAACAAGCTTGCACTATCCGTTTACAGCTTAGCAATTTAATTCGATGAGATCGTTTTATCTGCCACGTTAAATGGTTCGTTGGGAAAAAGCAATAAAACGATCGTGCGACCAACAGCAATTTCGTTTTGACCCAACCCACGGATTTTTCATAAATTACATTCGACTCGCGATTTGCATTCTGAGAAAAGCTACTCTGCTCTTCTCGGTTTTGCTTCGTACTTTATTTGATAGCGGGATTTACACAATATCACGATATATATGTATGTCACGATGTATATGTTTGGAGAAGTTGCAAATGATTTTATTTCAAGACGATTACCATTCGGTAAAGATTTAAAGATCTTAAATGATATTTTTTGAGATATTAAATTTCGCAATTCACATTAGTAATTTCGCGGAATATAGGCTGCGATCGATTTGGATGCTTTCAGCACTTTTCAGTATTTCTATTCTTATTTTACGTCTAATGAACGAGAAATATAAAATGATGATTACAAGCACTTAAAGCGCGTGAGTGTCCAAATCGATCGCAGCCATAATTTATATCAGTAAATCTTTCATGTTTTTGTTGAGTTATGAATGTATGCAAAAAATTTATTTTACTAAATTAACGGCTAAACAATTCAGGATTAACAAATGAAAGAAACATAAGTAGAGCAAACGCGCGATCAATAATATATATAATCATCTGTTGTCCGGAAAGTTCGTGCCGCAAAAGAATTTAAATTTATAATATTTAAATTTAAATGTATACTAAAATTTAAATCTTCTGCGTTTCATTTTCCTTCAAAATCGGCACGAACTTTCCGGACAACCCAATATAATCTTATATGAGACTGCCTGTGAGTTGACAACCATTTCTTCACATATATGACTATTTGCACATTATCATATCGATTTTTTTAAAGAAATTAAATATGTAAATTATATTACTAGGATTCCGTAATTTAAGCTTATTTTTTTAATTAACACGTAGCAGCTTTTCTGATAATTAAATCCGAGATTTAATTATGAAGATTAAAAAATGATAACGACAATATGCTTTATATTTTGTTGACATAAGATAAAAAGATTTTCTGTTGTTATTATGCAAAGATTATTTTTAATTCGCAATTTTGTTACAAATTTTTAACACACATCGACTAAATTAAAAGATAATTTGTTATAGCAAAACTGTGAATAGATTTTGAGCCATAAAAATTTAAAAATATAACTTAATTTTTCAAAGATTTTAGATAACTGTTTGACCATCGTAGGATAAAATGCGAACCATGAATTATCTTCTGACGATTATCTAGAAAGATAAGTTTATCTGATTCAAGTGCGCTTTTATAAAAATATATGATAATTCGCAAATCATATTTATAAAATTCTAAAAAAAAATATATATATATAAGGCAAATAATTAATTCCATCTTTCTATTTTATATATTGGTATATACGAAATGATCATTCGTTGTCATCACACAACGAATGATTGTTGTTGAATCAGAACTCAACAGATGGCAAAGCATGTCTGATTTTCATTATCTCCAGCATTCAATTTTCAATACATCATCCAATGTATTGTAAAAATTTTATGATTTAATTATCCTAAAGAAGAAAAAATTAAGACTAAATTCGTGTTGTGAGAATATCTAAGGTAAATTATGTAACTCTTAATGATAATGTTGATATCGTTAGACTGTCATTGCGCAAGTATCATACATGATAAAAAAGCTGCGCAACGATAATTGTTTTAATGACAGTGCTAACGAACTGTCATTAAAAATTACAGAATCGAAGTATAGGTGTAACATTTTCATGGATGCGCAGTCAAGTGTTCAAACTCTCAGGATTCAATTAGAAATCGGCCTCAAATCTTAAAAACCAATACAAACTCGTCATTAGAAATTTATCATCAATCAGAGATTGATCTTAAATCAATTCAAGCGTCGTTACAATGTTACCTTGTATTCATCAAATGTTAGAGGCTTTCCACAGTAAGCCATTAGTAATAAATCAGGAGTAAGACATTGAACAATCACAGTCGAACATAACAATAAGAAGAATAATTATGATTGATCAATTTCTAACTTCTAACTTCTAATTTATTATTAATGGCTTATCGTAGAAAGCCTTTTACACTTTTTATTCTTACATCATGAATAGATGAAGATAAAAACATGAATTTAGAATGTTTCGTGTGATATTACAATATCGATAAATAATATTAATAATATTCTTTTTTTTATCAGGGCTTTTATAATTATCGAATAAATTTTTATTAATGAAATTACCGTGATATAAAATCACAAGAAACTCCCAGCATGAGAGCGAGATAATCGATGGAGAATTCGGTGCCGCGACTTCCGCAGATAATTTAAGGGCCCTGGACGACGCGGACGCGCCACGGTATGCCGTTTCGCACAATACGCCGGATGTGAAAATTCACGAAATGCATGATGCCGTGTCACGGTGGGTAGTGACACGCCACGTCTGTTATTTTGTGGCAGCGCGTTTCTGGCTTTCACCCGTTCCCGTATATTTCTCTTTCCTGCTACTTCCTCTTTCGGCTCCTCTTCTCGCACGCGCGTCGCCTTACTACCCGAAATGATATACATCCCGTGCAGATAAACCCGAATATGTTGACCTTACGTTTCCTCCGACGTAAATGAACGAGGCTAGACAGGATATCCCGTCGACTTTGTATCATCATTTCGGGATCTCGCATTTTTTTTTCTTTCTCGGAGTAATTTTCGAAATGTCGCTTGAACACAAGACGCAATTTCGAACAATTACGAAATTATGTGACGTTTGGTAAATTCGCAAAAAAGAGAAAGAAAAAAGAACATGCACTACTGGTGATTCAGAATTAAAAAAAAAATTAATACTTTATCGATTATTCTTATCTTATCTTTATAATTAATATTATACGATTTTCACTTAACGCGGCAGTTTGTCCGCGTTTAACTTCTTTTCTAAAACTTGCAAGAAAATCTCTCCTGATTTCATTACGATTGAATGTGGCATATAATTACGGAATTATGTGATATTAGATAAATTCGCAAAAAAAAAGGATGATTCACAGGATTTACCGATGAATTAGGATTTACAAAATCAATATTTTATCAATTATTCTTATCTTATCATATTTTTATAATTAGAATTATTATTTCCATGTTATGCGGTAGTGTCTTTTAGTATCTTCTCTAAGACTTAAAGAAAAATCGTCCAATTTCATCGTGATTGAATATAGCGTATAGGTACAATTACGGAATTATGTGACGTATGATAAATTCATAAAAAGAGAAAAAAAAAGACACGATAATTCAGAATTAAAAACAAAATTAATCTTTATCAATTACTCTTATCTTTATAATTATATTATTGTTTCTATTTAGCGCGGTAATTTGTCTCAATTTCTTCTCTAAAATTCGAAGAAAAATCTTCTGATTTTATTATGATGTATATAATTATAGAATTATTATATGATATTAGGTAAATTCGTAAATGAAAGGAAAATATCGATGATTCACAAAATCAATATTTTATCAATTATTCTTATCTTATCATATCTTTATAATTAAAATTATTATTTTTATGCGGTAGCTTCTCTTAGTTTCTTTTCTAAGACGCAAAAGAAATTCTTCTGATTTCACCATGATTGAATATGACGTATACAAATATAAAATTATATGACATTTGGTAAGTTCGCAAGAAAAAAAAAGAGGGATACCCTAGGTATCGATGATTCAGAATTTACAAGCTATCAATTACTCTTATCTTATCATATCTTTATAATTAGAACTATCATTTTTATTTAACGCAGCAATTCCGTTTTTAAAACTCGAAGGAAAACTTCCTGACTTCGTAACGATTGAAAATAGCGTACACAGAATTTTAACTTGGAATGTTAATCGTAGTCATTATTACTCCTGAATGTTAAGCGGGAGAAAGGTAATGCGAGATGAGTACAATGAGCAAGTAGTTAAGAGGTTACACCACGCGACCAAGACGACGACCCACGCGCGTCTTATGTCCCGTGCATTCGGAATCGACACGCGAGAGGGGCCTCCTTAATACATATTAGTCCTGCGTATGAGCTAAGGGCTCCGGCGAAATTAGTATGCTATGTGCGGATTTAATGTACGAACACGGAACCTCGCGAGTTCCACGCGACTACCGTCCATCGTTCCTTTAAACTGCTCACGTTCCTCTTTATCTCCCCTTAGTCCCCCTCGAGCCGGCCACCATGGTGCGATCCAGCTTGTCCTCCTTATCTACTCCACTGTTGATCGAAGAGAGCTTTGATAAACCAACAACTCGCAGCCCCGTGTAGAATGGAGCTAGCTATTTTAATTAATTATATAATGCATATAGTTTCACGCAAGCTGTTTTGTGCTTCTTTTTATAATCAATGTCAATTACTTTCTATCAATGTTGATTAGATTAATTTTAATCTCAGTTTACTTACTTTTCATTTTTTTAGAATTCTTAGAAAAGTAACTAGAAAATTCTTAGTGTGAGGTAATTTTTGACAAATCTGTATATTCTGTATTGTTCCTTTCCAATTAACTTTAATCTCGGTTCAACTTACTCGTTAGTTTTTTTAATTCTAAAAACTATAGAAAAAGTTGAAGAGTAAATTAAATCAAGATTAAAATTAATTGAAAGAAGACAATATACATAAATTTATCAAAAATTACCTAATACTAAGAATTTCTTGAAAACGAACCAAAAGATTCTGATCGTATCAATTGTATCAAAATTTTAGTTATCTCAATTAGAATTAATTACAAAATTTATCTATTTTTAAGCAGAATTCCAATTAACGCAATCAAATTCTCCTTTTCCGGTGCAAGAATAATTCTTCAAAAAATTCTCCAACGCACAGTAGTTATTTTTCAAAACTTAGATTGGAATTAATATCATGTCAAAAAAAAGTCAACTGAAAATTAATCTGTTTGTGCTCCTAATATTTTTTTTTTACAATAAATAATTGCAAATAACTGCGTAATTTACGCAATTATTCACGAAAGTGAGGCTTTAAAATATTCAATTCAAGCCAGGATCCAACGATCCGCAGATCTAGGGATGTCTGAGCGTATATTGCTTTCCTTTCCTGGCTCTCGAAGGTCTCCGAGTACCCGTAGCTTGGATCGCGTTTCTGCACGCGGTCAAGAGACTCAGTCCCGATAGTCTTCGCTGCGGGTACCCGGATCGCTCGTCATCTCGTATGGCTTTTGTTTCCACGCGGGACTCCGAAGGATTTTCTCGAGTAACTGCTCTTTCTCGGGCTAAAGCGCACTATATACTGGGATTACACTATTCAAAATAGTATTCAGATTCAAAATTCACCGAGCGGATCAAAAATCATCATGTATCCTCTTTATTATAATATTATATTTAATTCCTAAATTCAAATATATCATATTTGACTTAAATGCATACACTTTTTAACAAAAGAAGTAAAGACGAATCAAGTTAATTTAATTAAATGAAATTTTTTTTCTCAGTATAGCGTTCTGTATCTCGAATACTTTAGGATACTTTAGAACTTATTGTTAAGTGTAGTTTTCATAATTGTAGTTATTGAGAGAATTACATAATTATAGTATAATTTATTTTTTCATTTTTATGACTATATTTTTGTATCTCATTATTTATTTATTTCAATTTGACTGAAAAAAATTAATAATGAAGTCAAAACTGTTCCATCTCCATTTCGTTTTAAAATAAAATTTATTTTTCTTTTATTTGAAATTTTTTTTTATTGCTCTTGATCTTTTTTTCTTTTAATATAAAGATTTCCTTTATGAAAAAATTAATTTTAAATCGTTGAAAGAATTCTGCTATTAAAATTACAATCATAAATTGAAATTTAAATCCTGTCTTTAAATGCTGTTAATATTGTGATAAAATTCATTGAAAAAAAAAGTCCTTCTCGAAGTTTCTCGCCGCTAATCTACGATATATAATAGCATCATATTGTGTCAGGGAGAAAATAATGAATTTGCAGTGTGTAATCGTGTGCACTCTTATCTTGTTTGTTACACGCCGTGGAGGACAGATTAGATAACGGAAATCCTCGCACTTAATTTCGATAGATTCTTCTTCAATATATATATACAGATTATAATGCAGTTCACTCGATTTCTTTTGTATTTTTAGATTGTAACATGCCTTATCGCTAGATCACAATTGTGAAAAAAGATGTTTTAACGAAGGACGTACTAACAATGTTTTACCTTGAACCAGTCTGCGCTCGTCGTGCTTTTCATGTGATAACGACGCTGCGTAGCATTAGTAGGGCATATCGTGAAATTAGTCAGCCTATGCACTCGCGAGGGCATCCTTATCCAAGACTCTCATCATGTTGACGGTGCACGTGTAGCCGGTGGATACGAAAGCGTGCTTGCAACTCGCAGACTCGCGCGATACCGAACGACGGCGCGTATGAGTCACACTCGAGTGAGTCAGTGAAGGCTCGTATGTGAAATAAATCAAAATGCATATCTCTGCGGTTAGGCCCTCGGTCATCTTAGACATCTAGTTCGAGGAATTAATCGATTTAAATCCATCCCGATGTATGCTGACCAATCGATATCGCAAACGATCGTATCGATACGTAGAATATGTTTATTTTTGCGAATCGGTCTAATGGGAAATTAAAAGTCTTTTTTATGTCTCGAGATTTAAATTAAGGAAAAAGTATTGTAATACAAATTGTAGTCGTAGATTAACATTCGCATGATGAAACGTTTTGCTCGCTGTTGGATTTGTACTCTCAGAGGAACCTTGGAAACGGCTCACGTGTGACTTCTCATTTTCGTGAAACTATCTTTGATGCTCATCACGTAGAGTCTTCAAGAGTCGCGCGAGCTCACGATCGACGGTAAAAACAAGCCGCTTGTATCGCACACATCTTCGAAGACGACACGCATATTGACGTCACATCCTGGGCGCCACCGACCACACGTTGGAACATCCTAAAGACGCATCTTAGATAGATAGTTTAAAGTTGATAGGAAACTATGTGAATAATTATGCTATGCTCGTTCAGAAATATATAAAATGTATTACAGCAATGTTTTCTCAAATTATTATTATCGATTATTCAAAGTATTAACTCGATGTTAACTCAATAAAAGTATACATTTGTTGCTGTAATCTGCTGTAGTGTGTCAATGTATACATTTACTATACATATATTGTTAAAAATAAATCAATTTTAACTTAAATACAGTAGCTTTCTCTTTCTGAGTTATGCAGAAATGTTAAATTAATATTTTTAAAATTAACACAAAATTTAATATTTTAAATTATTAATTTTAATATTTTTGCCTCAGAAAGTCCACTATATATCTTTAAGTTAAAATTAACATTTTATTTTTAACAGTATGAGTATACGTTGACTAGTAAGTATACATTTACTAAAGTTAACACTTTGACTGTGACATATACATTTTTTATTATTGCTTAATATATTAATTAAATATTGTATATTATATGTATTATAATACTGAACAGTATATACTTTTAATAAACTATGTTAGATAAAAAAATTAATTAAAATGATACGATTAATTTTAACATATCGTACGCTGGAATGATTTTATAATTTTCTGAAGGGAAACATAACATTCGGAAGTATTAAATTATTAAATTCATTTTGTGAAAATGAAGAATAGTTAAAATCAGCTATGACAAAGATTAGATTTATTAATTTTTTTTTAAGAATTTGTTGAGTTTTTTTCATTTCAA
>Ga0157364_1006205_pt1 | contig 12254 bp, 12 predicted proteins | sample AttsexASBM2_FD_111476 | JGI IMG/M metagenome (GOLD analysis project Ga0157364, IMG submission 111476) | Fungus gardens microbial communities from leaf cutter ant in Ribeirão Preto, State of São Paulo, Brazil - Atta sexdens ASBM2 | ecosystem: Host-associated > Fungi > Mycelium > Unclassified ...
ATTTTGACGTCAACAATAAAAATAAAGTCATTTGGATTTTTTGTTGACTTTTATATTCTTGGCTTGTTTGCTGAGTAACGTTCTAATGATTGAAATATTAAAATGATAAGAGTCTCAAGTTTATCAACGAATAAAGTGTACACTAAGTCGCCTAAAAGAATTCCAGGTTTCCACGCGGCATCAAAGCACGCGCAAGAAATCAATTTTTAAGAGAACGAAAGATGTCGAGCGGATGTTGCAGACTCTACCAAGAGGGTACTTTGCTCCTCCTCTCTCGCCACCACGTGGATCTCTCTCCGCGGACCAGACCGAGGGAGGGTAGTTTTGATTTATGGAGACCGGCCGGCAGATTTACGAATATCAAATTCGCGTTTAAGGGTGCCATCGTGCGAGAGGGCTGCAAAGGCTACGATGCCACCTAGGGGTGGGTCGCGTCTCATGTGTGTACATTACGCGAGGATTTACAGTGTTGTAGGGTAGGCCAAACGTTGCGCATAACTTTCGAAAGAGATGAGGGAGTTCTTATTGGACCCTACCGAGGAATTTCTGGGTACGTGCTCTTCACAACCGTAATATGGCAGAATGAGTTTCTAATTAGACAGAACTCTGATTAGACATCTGATGAGAATGTTAGCTATCAGTAACAAGAAACGATTTTTTTATTTGTGATTGTAAATTGGCTAATAATAAAAAATTATTTCCATAACTAAGTATCGAAAAATTGAAAATCTATTTATAGAAAATTTTAATTAAAAGGAAAGAAGATTATTACATTTGTAAGTCCGAATAATTCATAGCAACTCTCGAAATAATTTTAAAGTCTGCCAAGCTATCTGTTAAATAGTTCACTGACTGAGAATGTACGTGAGAATGCAAATTCCGTCTCGGGTAAACCTCATAGGTCCAGGTAGTAACGCAACGAATAAATCATGCGAGACACTCCGACTAAGAGGCGAGTGCAGGATACCCTCGTGTTTATGGTGCCAGAATCGACATATTTCAGATGCGCTTTTAAATATTAAATCCAACGGAGGGTGCATGCCCTACCTTCGTTTCGCGGCAGCCGTTCCTCGCATAAAGCACACTAATGCGAGGCCCGTTCAGTCGAACGAGGAACAAATGCTACACACGTGCAAACTTGTAGAAAGTCTGCGACTTTCGTTGTTCGAAAAAACGACGGCTCGTTTATTACGATGGGAAATACTTCGTTGCATCTATAGTTCGCTATCTATATATATATATATATTTGTGTCCACGAATAATTTCTTCATTTTAATAAAAAAGAAATACAGCTTATTCGCTATTTACATAGTTAAATAAATTTAAATGGACCAATCGTTAACTTATGGAAATCTTTACCGAAATCCAATACTAACCAATTTATTATGAACAATAATAACTAAAAAAGTAAAGTTGGAGCTATAAATAATAATTAATTACTTATTTAGAGTACTAAAAGTACTAAGCAACAGCTTTTAATACCTAAAATAAATAATTAATTGTCTTTCTGTCTTTCAGTCTTAAATTTATCAATATTAGATTTTTGTAAGGAAATGATTCTTTTTTAATATATTTTAAAAAATATATGTTAAAATTTCTTTTGACTCGGTATAAAAATTTGCGCGCGTAATAATCAGTGATCGTGAGCGAATAATTCGGATAATGCATGCGCAGTGAAGCATGCACATCGAACTTCCTCTTTTTCCAACCGTTAGAGATAATTCTCGCTCTCTTCAGATGTTCACTCCAATCTCTTGGCGAATATTTGAAGAGGCCAGATCAAAGCGCGTCTGGTCAATTTCATCAACATTTGAATACGTGCCTCCTTTTCCGCTGCGAGTCGATCTAGCTTTCTTTCCCTTCCTCTCGCTTTCCTTTCCTTCCATTCCTCCTCCTCCTCCTCCTCCTCCTCCCTCGCTCTCTCTCTCTCTCTCTCTCTCTCTCTCTCTCTCTCTCTCTTTCTTCTATCTCTTTTTCTCTCTATCTTTCTCACTTTTCCGGATCTATCTAAACAACCCTCAACCTTTTGGATCTTTTTGCACGGACAGCTAGCTAGCGAAAAGAGCTGAGAAAAGCAAGATGAATGAGAAGGGACGAGCGGGTTGGAAAGTTCTCAAAAGTGTTGGCTGAAACGGAAAGCGTTAAAGGAACACGCACTGATAACGTGAACCTCGTAGTCTTCTAAAAGATACTCAGCTCGATACGATGCTCTCTTCGCTTTCCATGGCTTTCTCATTTCATTTTGGAAAGTTACTGCGCTCCTTTTCAATTTTATTTTTCTTAATAAAAAAACCTTTATAGTTTAAAAAGTATTTATAATCAAAAAGTAATCATAGACGTTAATGATAATATGTATTGAATTTCAGTATAATACTTCACAGATTTGATATCACGGGGAAAGGTAAGAATTCTCTGAATGATACCATACATTAAGACGGCAGACAGTGCAAAATGCCGTCGGGGAACAGTATTAAGTAGGGGCGGGCACTGCGGCGCGATCAAAGCGTAATTTTAATTAGGCAGATTATACAGAAAGATAAAAATTATTAAAATTATTGCCTTAATGAAAGGGAGCCTTCGTCGTCAGGGAGGGACGCGTAATTAAACGTCGGGAGTAGCTTCCCCAGGCGAGGGTTGTTTCATTGCTGGCTGAGTGAGCCAAGTAATATACAAGCCTACGAATTTGAAAAGATCGTTTAATTTCTATCCACTTGCTGCTCATGTTAGACCTACGATATACGCACTAAGTGTTACCGAACCAATCATTGTATTCTATACACGCAAGAGATTGCGGCAAATGAATCACTGAAGTCTCATATTTATTATTAATTAGATATGCATCCAGGACTTATTCGGGAGAAGGAAGAATAAAATGCTTTTCAATGTTTTTCATTTCATATTCTTTAATATTTTACACAAAAATGTGTTATGAAAATGCAAAAGTAACTTTGTTACTTTACGTGTATTGACTATACTTTAATTATAAAATAATTACATGTAGATTTTCTTCCCCTTAATAATCAATAATAAAAATAAAATCATATACAGTAACTATAACTATCAGCATGTTGATTGAATCTTTCATTCTAAAGTCAATTCCTCACCATCCTAAGGAGAACCAATGGAAGGTCGATAAGAGGGCCGCCCCCTTCTGGTGGCAGATCAGCCCGCAAACCGCAAGGTGCCACCACACCCCAAAAACCACCCCTGACACCCCCGCGGCCAATGATCGGGCCTAGCCACCCCCAGAACCACAAACCAACCGCAAGACGATGCGCAGAACCGCCTCATTCATGCACGCACCGCGCATTCCAACCGCAAAACAAAATGGAGCCCAGCAAACTGTTAAGATTTTCAACGGCAAGTCGGCGTTCACGGCGATTCTCCAAAGAAATTAAATTAAACGTAATCCTGAATATATATATAGAAAAAGAGTTTATTAAGCGGAATGTGAGGAGAAAAATTTTAGCAAATCTTATTGTTCATAAATAAATGATTAATACATCTTTTTTTAATATTCTATTTATTCTAAAAGCCCGAAGAAGTAAATATGCACGTTGTGCATTATATACGTTGCTTTTAATATTTATTCAATGTCAGTCATAATATTAATTTAATATAAACTTGAAAAAATTTTAATCAATCTTATTATTCTGGTTTTATTTTTATCTTGAGAAAAAGAATAGCGACATTTGTCATGACACAATATAGAATGCATTCACGTAGAAATCATGTCGCGTTTCTATTTCATCTCCCTGGGGATGCTCGCTCTGAATATATAGCCGTCGTCAAATTACGACGATCGACTAGAATTTTTCCGTGAGAGTTCTCACGAGTCTTGGCACCTCGCGGAGGTGGGCAACCTGGCAGGTTGCAGCCTGGGGTTCTGAGGTACCCCAGCGTGGCCGTTGCGGCAGCGACTGGGGGAACCCGCGCACCCGCGGTGAAGGAGGAGGTGAATGCGCGTTGGGGGGGTAGCGGATGGATGGTCGAGAAAGCAGAGAGGGGGGGATTTTGAAAGAGGGTCGGTGGTCGAGGTGGTAGTGGCGGAGGTAGTTGGAGGAGAAGCAGAGAAGGAGGAGAAGGAAGAGGAGAAGGAGGAAGAGGAAGCATAGTCTCGTGGAGGAAAAGGTGGCAAGGGATAGAGAGCGAGAGCAGAGATGAGGAGAAGGAGGAGACGGTGGGCCCTGGGGGTGGGTTGCCTAGCTACCGGCGAGACCCGGCCAAGATACTCCGAGATCTCTCTCTACTGCTTCAGGTCAGGTTCTCGCATATTTCTCTGGCGCGTTTGACCAGGTTCTTCAGAGTTGGGGAATCGAACGCCGAGAAATGGCTAACCAACCAACTTGACGATGACCCAATGTCCGGATGCTCATGATTTACACGAAAGCTCAACGGATCAAATATTGTTCACATTCAGAATAAATAAGGCTCGCATTAAAAAAAAATTAATGTATAATTTTTAAATATATTTATACTTATATTTATATTTAGAATATTTATATTTAGAAAAAAATGTAGAAAGAAGCTTTTTTATACTTTCTTCTTCAGAAAAAATATTAACAAGAAAGTATATTCGGAATTAATTGTACCGCCATTACTTTTTTTATCATTACTTTATTATAATAACGATTTAATAATGACGTTGCGAATTTTTTATGGCGGTAACACCAGAGAAAAATCAATCATTGATTGGAAAAATCAATCATTACTTGTAAAAGATTGGAAAAATCACTGATTACTGAAAATAACTCATTATTTGTAACAAGTTACTTTTACGAATTACTGTAACGAATAAAATAACGCATCAAGTAACAAGTTACTTTCTTCAGTAAATAATGCATAATAAGGTTAGTTACTTTTCAAATGATTTTTCCAATCTAAGCGCAATTTTATTAGTTATAAATATAGTCATTTAGTTATAAATAGTCATAAGAAATTTCAACATCACTTTGTTAAAAATGATATATCGTTAATAAAACAGTAAACGGTAAAAAAATAACAGTGTTACTATTCTTCCTTTTTCTGAATATTAAAGAGAGCGAATATTAAAGAGACATCGTTTTTTATTTATTTTAAGAAAAATATTTTGGATTATAAATATCTTCTCATAAAAAAATTTCTTTTTTAGCATTTATTCACATGTAAATATATGGCGAAGAATAAAAGGATAAACATATTATTCACGGATGGAATAAAATAGTTTATAAACTTTATTTTTCAATCTTTATTAAATAAGTCAATTTAAAATAACGCTCATTATATACAAATTTTTGCTACATTCACCGCGATTAAACTTTACACATTATTAATTACAAAAGAATAAAGTTCAAATTTAAGCAAATGGGATTAAAGTAAACCCATTGTTTTATCAATCTTTTTTTTTCTAAGACGATACCGGTGCTGCCCTCATACGAGGAAGAAGGTAAAGACATTTAAGAAGTCTCACCTTCCTCCTTCTTGCACCCTTCTTCAGCTTTAAGAAAACGTCACCCTCGTGGTAAGGCAGCTCGCGAAAAGGTCGGTAAAAAACGAGTTTTAAAAAATGCAAGAAATAATTACTATTAACAAAATATAATTCATTGACTAATTTGTTAATTTAATATCTCTCGAAGGCCAACCTTCCAATAATTTTTCAGGGATTGTCAGAAATATTTTTTCTCATAAAAATTTGATTTTCTTAATTTATTAAAGATTAAAAAAGACAGTATAAAAACTGTCATTTCGAAGAATCGATTTTTCTAACTTGTATAGTTGCTGCTGAATCGACGTAAGATTAGAGGGTGGACAGCTATTAAACCTGAGCAAAACGAGTCGGTAAGAAAGAAAGAATAAGGATATTTTCTTAAAGAAGTTGCACCGCCGGCAAGCGTCTTTTAAGAAACCACTAGTACGCTTAGTCACCACTAAGAAAGATGGCGCCTTCTTTAAAGAATCTTGTTAAAAAATTACATTTCTTTATCTTATTCGAATTCTTTTCCTTTTCTATTACTATAAAATATAGAAAGGAAACAATATTTATCTCTCCCGGTTGCAAATTGTTGCAACATTGCTTATATTTCAACGCTGTACATTTTGTACCGTTGATGAATTGTAGCAAGTCTGGTTTCGCTTTGCAAATTCGAATACGCGAAAAATCCCAGAATCTTCGTACAAGTGAACTTTTTTTTCCCCCGAACGTTTCCTCTTTTCCCGTTCCTTTCGGCGTTCCTGTCGGCATTTTCGCCGCGCCGCACGAAGAACAAAGGACGGCTTTACGGTCGGTTAATTTAATCTAAGCAAACATCATACAGATGGTACGGCAATGCGTTTCATGGGGTGTCAGGGAGATCGGGGAGGGTGGAAAATACCTTGAGTGCTGCAAACGAATGGAGACGGGGATCCGCGGGCCATGGATCTAGATACATACGTAAGTACAAGAGTATTCAAGACGGTGCCGTGAAGCGATGTTTAGCATGTAGATGAAGATCTTGGTAATCAAGGGCTGGTGGCCCCGCGGGCACACTTCGTCAAGTCTCTCTCTTATTTCCAGGCATCGTCATGCAATGCACGAATCAGCATGGAATTTAATACGATGCTGTCTACTAAGAGTTTTACGCGATCTTAGAATATGAGAACTATACTTACATAGGTTAAATAAAAACTTCTAGAAATTTTAGACGTTAAAGCACATTGGTTACATTAGCAAATCCGATAATAAAGTAGGAAATTGAATTTTTTTAAAGAAAAAATATAATAACGTGGTCTTTCTTTTGCACTTCTGAGCATCGTTTACCGACTAACTTTATATTAAAATTTAACAATAAAACTGAATAAATTCTGAGTTCATTTTAACCGCAAATAATATAATTAATCGATTAAAGAAATTAAAATCCCTTCTATTTTATTTTATTTCAAATAAATTAAAATTTCCGGATGACAAAAGCCGATTATTTTCAACGAAATACGAGGAAAAGATGTCGTACAAATATTTTTTGAAAATATTAAAAAAGAAAATAAAGCAAGAATAATTAATTTGTTTGACCGATTAATTGTTATTTATTTAATTATTATCAAATCAAATCGGTTTAAAACAATTAAAAAAATGGTTTGCCACGATGTTCATACAATACCCTTTCTCGGAGATGTCTCGAATCGGAGTCGTATCTCGTTCGAAATGATCGGGTCTCGTTGTCCGAAAATTCACCCCATAATCGATGGACAAAAAGTAATTTCCCATCGAGCGCGACAAAGGGTGATTTTACATGGGGGGAGGGGAGAGTCGTGTTGGCGATAGCCAGGGGGTGGCAGTGACCGGTGCGTGTAACGACTATTCTCCCCTGCCGCCTCGTCACCGCGATTCCCTCGCTGCCACCTCCAAAACCACCCCCGTACGCTGCCCTGCCGACGAGAGAGAACGTTTACGGGGAACGCGCCACGTGCGCTCTATGCGTAGAAAAGATGTGGAAAGCATGCGTATGTATGTACAACGCGTTCGGTTCGATTGCTATGTGGGGCTGTGGGGCACACTTTTTGTTCGTGCTTTTTCATCTCCAGTTTCTTTCAATAGACAATCAGTGGACGCTATGACAATCGTTTTATTAATGAACTAAATAACGCGTTAACTGATTAATTGATTGATTGATCAACTTATACATGTTGATGTCAATTAGATGTGTTATTTAAAAAAAATTATATCAGAATTCATGCAACTTTATATAAATATTAATATTTATATTAATAATATAATTACAAAAATAAAAACTGTTATATAGAAATGTTATATAGAAATTAAACTTAAATTTAAGTTTAATTATTAAAATTGAATATTAATAATACTATTATAAAAAATTGATTTTAAGTTATGTGTGACTTAAAAAAATTCCTTATAAACTGTAGTATGTATATGGTGCAAAATTTACTACATATTCAAGCCATTCTTTTGCAGCCTCTCCAGATTTAACTTCCTTTTTCACCTAGAGAAGCCGGGTCGACCGCGTCATAAATTGCATTACAGCGAGTAATTATTGTTCTTCATTACTTAGGAAGTACGCGGAGTTGCATGCACAAGTTGTGACAAAAGAGCTTCGATATTCGAGATTCTCTCTTCTGCGCCCTTCGTTTCTCTTTGTGTGATGATATATATATCCTCCACGAGGACACCCGTGATATAAAGGATGAAAAAAACCGAAGAAAGAATCGCACGGAAAAAGATGAGCACCAAGCAACGCCGAATCGTGGATTTAGCACGGAATCGGTAGCGTGGCATGGCTGCGGGACGATAAATCGGCATGGCCAACTGCTCGAGTCAACGAGCCGTGTCCAGTTTGCCGCCCCTCGCCAGAGAGTGGTTCGGTGGACGCGAGTTCTCGCGGGGAGGAAAAGGGACGAAGAGTCGCCGCGGGAAGCGGAAGGGTGAGAGGGACTATCCCGACATTCACCACACGCTATTCTTCATACTCCATTATCCGTGCTCTACTCCACTCTACTCCATTATGCCGGCACTGCGTATAAACGACGAGTCGTACCCACCCCCGAACCTCCCGACGCGAACCGCCATATGTCCATCAGGTTACTCGTCGTCCTCGCTGTGTGCAACAGCGATAAACACTAGCCTGAGCGCGGTGGCTCGGTTATCGAATGAGAAAAGTACGCTGCTTTATGCAGACCGCTTCATAATCCGCATCAAACTTCGCCAGAGTATATCCTTTGACCAATTTGAGGTCAACTTTTCGTTTACAAAATTCAAATTTAATTATGAATATTGTTAATTATTAAGAGTTTCGACGAGATAAATTGCTCGAAAAATTATAATTCTCAACAAACAATGAATACTCTATTTTTCTTCCAATGATATTATATAAATACATGGAAAGAGCGGTTTGATCAAAATATCTAAAAATTTAGCTAAGCACAGATCTGAAAATAATATTATTTATTGACTATCAAAATAATTATCTATGTAGGTTGCAGTTGCTAGAATAGCTTTTCGCAGCATCGCTCTCATCATGCTTGAATTGCTTACATAATTATTTTGATGATCCAATGAAATTATTTCCAAATATATATCCATTTTATAGATATATATCTATTTTTAGATATTCAGCAAAATCGTTCTTTCCTATATTATTATCTGCATAATTATGTTACAACAATACACAATACAATATTAGTAGTTAAAATTGAAATTGATATTCGAAAAAGGGTGGCGTGTTACGCCTTTAAAAACATATAGTTCCGAGATATGCCATTTGCAGTGATAAACTTAACTTGTACTAAATATGAAACACGCCTTCATCATACACGTACATACGACTTGGCTGGAGCTATGAGGCAGACGCAAATTCCCCTCCCGAGACCAGGTTTAATTAAATCTTTTGCAAATTTGCATATACGCACTTCCGTCAGTGAGAATCCTTTAGAACCCTTGGCGTTACCGAGACCCCAGTAGAGATTCGTTTCCCTACCTACCTGTTATGTAGATCTGCCACTAGTCCTCCGAGATGATGATGATAATCTGAGCGAAGACGACTTCGAGAGGAAGGATACCGTCCAAAAAATAAGACACTAAAAAGAAAAAGAAAAATTGAAATATAAATATTACGCTAGAAAAATAAGAGAGTCTAAAAAATAACAGCCGTACAACGTAAAATCGATGTGAAAAAAAAAATATGTTCTAAATTATGTGAAAATTCTAGGATAATAAATCAAGGATGGATGGACGCAGTGTAGGAGATTAAAGAGAAAAGTCAAGTGGATTTATATTTTGAAATACACTTTTACTTCGACTCGGTCAAAAACTACGATAACAATAGGTCGGTAGATATGTATATCGGAAATCATTTTTGGAAACGCAGAGTGCCCGTCGCCGGTTTACAAAAACGGATAAGCTTCTTGCTGGCGCGGCGCGATGCTTCTCGCAAAACTATTTCGCGAGTTGTTCCTCGGGCTTTCGTTTCTTTGGCAGAAATTTCGATGTAAGATCTTCGATTCCGGCACGTTCGTTCATACGTTCGTTGAATGCTTGCGAGCATTTCGCCGCTCGCGCGCTCCCCGCGACGACATTTTCACACGACAAGGAAACTTTTTCACCTCACACGAATTGAAACCCATTCGATTTTATCATCGGCTTGACCCGAACGTGACCACACGTGATAGCCTTTTGCGAATCAGTCGATTTCTCAAGGTAACTCAGGGTCGCTGCAAATATCTCGCCGAAAGCGTGGAGCCAGATTTCTTCAATCCGAAAGATGGTTTTTTTTTTCTTAAAGGAAAATGCGGGTCGAAGGAAAACCAAACGCGCAATGTTGAAGATACATATATTTACAAAAAAGAAAGGAAGCCAATCGTCAACGTCAGTCTCGACGATATTGCACGATCCCGCAGCAGTCGTTCGCAATTATATACTATGAAAACGTAATCAATGAAACTAAATCGCATCGCTCAAAACGACGGCGAATAATGATTCGATGAAACGACAATGTTCTAGCTTTATGTACACGTATATACATCCTGCGGATATCATTATTGTAATCGTCATCACCACTTTCACACCCGTGCTCGCTCTCTCGTACGCAATTCGTTCTCACTTAATTACAAATCTCCCTTCGCTCATTTGCACCCCTAAAATTCATTGGCGTGAGACACACAACCGATAAAACAATTTTTTTATTTCCCAAAGTTTTCCGGAAAAAATATCCCTCAACAAACGGACTCGCTCCTCGAGTATTTTCCGGATTAAGTTTTAATGCCCACTAGTGCTAATTCGCCATCGAGAATCGTCCTCGACACTTGGATAGTTCTCAAAGAATCACCACGTCACATTACAATTATCGATGTCACAATAGCCGATAGCCTCAAGAGCGATCAGTTAAGCGTTACTTCCCTCTTGTCTTCCAGGAGTTGCCACATTTCTCGATAGTCGAATTGTTAGATAAGAAATCACTCGCTTCTGTCTCTCAGTACGGTCTCCAAACGTTGTTATCCGGTCTGACTTCCTCTTGCCTCACGCTGCAACTATCCGCGACGGCCCTCTGCTCGGCACTCTCGGGATTCTGGAACTGATTCCCATAGAGCTGGGAGTAGAGAATGCTGGGAAGCACACCGGGCGTTGGAAAGTAGTTGCCGTAATTCTGCCCAAAGCCCTGTTCCTCGTGTACCGGGCTCTCGGTTGTGCTAGAGTCAGTGGACAATGATCTGGGCGACACGTAGTCCTGATATCTCTGACTGGAAGAGCCACCGGACATGAGGCTGCTCAGTGGATCCAATGGATCGGACTGACCTGGTGTCGTGGTATCCGGTACGACTGTGACATTCGAGGAAGGAGAAGCTACGCTATTTCAGTTCGCCAAAGACAAACAGGTCGACTGATCTTGCCTCTCGAGAACTATAATTCTATTGATCTTTCGAATAATTACATTTTCAACCATGAGGCTATGGTCCGATTTATCTTCAAGGTTTTCACACAAGTGAAAAATTTGGCAAATTATATTTCAATTTATATAATCTCGTTACAATCAAGTAAATTTAATCGATTTCAATTATAAAATTATCATAGCCCTCTCTTTCTCTCTCTCTCTCTTTCCCTCTTTCTCTTTCTCTTTCTCTCGATCTTCGGAGAGTCAAAGTTAAACGAAACGTATATGAGAGAAAAATTTTTAATAACTATAATTGCATGATAAAATAATTATGGTTAAGAACTTTATTTCTGTAGTTATTACTATAATGATAATAACTAAAAAATAACAGTTAATAACTATAAAGTATAACTATAAAAATAAAGCTCCTAACATATAAGTAATACAGGGTAGCAAATTACTTTATAATTTCATTTTACCATGCAATTACAGTCGCAAATACTAAACACTTTTCTTTCAATACGGAAAAAACAATTTAGCTAAAAGATGTAAAAGAATGACCGCAAAAAAAAAATTACTCCTTTTTTGGGGTGATTTTTGCGGTCACTCAATTTTGGAACTGATCTGTGTGCCAAATTTTATATTTAGACATTATATTTAAACATTAATCACAGAGAAGTTTAAAAATGAATTGACAATTATGAGAGCTGGAAGGGGAATGGAATCAACGGATTTTTGCATAGACGTAATAATACATAACCCTCTTCCCCCCCCCCCCCCCCCGCCGCCCCTCCAATTATGATAACAATTGTCCACCCCTCAACCCCTGAAACTTCTTTGTAATTAATATCTGTAGAATATCATTTGGCAAACAGTTCAAAAATTGAGATCCAAAAATTGAGATCCCAAAAAACAGAC
>Ga0157364_1006206_pt1 | contig 12253 bp, 7 predicted proteins | sample AttsexASBM2_FD_111476 | JGI IMG/M metagenome (GOLD analysis project Ga0157364, IMG submission 111476) | Fungus gardens microbial communities from leaf cutter ant in Ribeirão Preto, State of São Paulo, Brazil - Atta sexdens ASBM2 | ecosystem: Host-associated > Fungi > Mycelium > Unclassified ...
CCTTGCAAGATTCTCGTCTCACGTCGCCGTAAATAATGCAGAGTTAATCGCGAAGAAAGTAACACACTTCCGATAATGCACGACGTAAGATTACGGCGGTCCCTTGTAACGAGACCCAGCGAGAGGGAAGTAATAAATTGTCTCCGGCGATATTTCTATCTCGCTCGGGAACCATTCGTCGGGCGGTTCTACGGATCCCGTGGAGCGAATTGTCTTTTTATTCCCGCAGCCAAATCGGAAAATGTATAGCATGTCTACGTTCTGATGTTGCACCTTCGCAATCAGCAACTCTATGCGCGAGAAAATCGCATCTCGAAACTATCGCCCTGATCGAGAGGTACCGTTGCCCAATCTCCTACGGAAAGGTTTAGTTTTTCGATTTTCTCCGCTCGTTCATCGGTTCCCTCTGTGTCCCCGCATCCCATACCCTTCTTCGCCATGCGATTTCACCCCGTTCCTCGACTCATCTCTGATCACAGGAGCTCGTTCGTCCGCAGCGTAATGGGCGTTCCGTTGCTTTCTGGCCAGATCATGCTCGCAAGAAGACAGGGAAGAAAAGTTCACCTCTCGTCTCGATTCGGTCTCTCTCCATCTCGTCTATTCCACTCTTCCTTTTTTTCTTGGTCCAAGTTTTCGGACTTGGTTCTCTTTCGCTGTCCATGCAATCACCTTTGCCTGTTCTTCAGCCGAACGTGCTCTATGCTATTTCAGAGATCTTTCATGTCATTCCAATCCGACAAACTAATCCATGACTGATCACATTTTCTGTTCTAGCTTTTCGAAGAATCGCACCGATATAAAATACAAAGGCATCGCAAGTTATTCCGATAACGTAACTAACGCTGAAGAGCTCATAGCGAACAGTCGTGAAAAAGTAATTGCTAGCAAGATTCATCCTTCTTGAATTTATCCATGTTCGTTTCCGTTTTTCTTTCACACTAATTAGTCGATCGATCGATCGATAAGTATCGGGGAATCGTAAACGGCATCGTTCATTGCTCCCGTCGCAATTACCGCGTAAGCTTGGCTAGTCCCTCCACCTTGAAATCCTTTTACTTGCTTCTGGTCTTCGCTTAATGGATGTGCCATCCTTACTATAGCGCGCAACGGGAGAAAGCAAGGGGAGAGAGAGAGAGAGAGAGAGAGAGAGAGAGAGCTTCCTTTCGGTCCTTTACCCATCCACCATATCTCACCCATTCCCCTGTCTTTCTTATTCTTTCGATCGTACAAAGTCGCGGCGACTTATTCCGGTCGATCCGTCCTATATCCGTATCTACTCTATCCGGTCGACCGACCGAATCAAGGATAGGATCTAGTTAGTCGGGAGTCGCTATGGCGGATGTCTAGAAAGAGCATGCTCGTGTATGCGCGCGCATGATGCCATGACCGGATAAAGCCGCCCGCTATATCGTTTGATTCAATATCGCGGGTCCAGAGGATTTATATTGAGGGGGGAAATTGCGTTAGCAACAGCTGCCAGTTGCTTCCATATACCTACCTCTTAACGTGCACGAGATCCCGTTACCGTGTAAGACGTGTTAATAAAGCCACGACCCCGAGAGCGCAGCCACCAGCGCGGGCGAAGCCCATTCAGTAATCTTAGAGCTTTCCCACCCGCCGCACACCCCGTCCAAAGCGTCCTCAATCCAACACCTCCTCCCGCTCTTTCTATCCGCTAACTCGCCGGATACTTCGGAGGATCAGCCGAGTGCCAAGTTTTCTTTCGTGGAGAGAAAAGAGATAATAGTTATGGTGCGTTATACGTCAGCGGTTCTCGGATCTTTCGTATCTTTATTCGAGCTCGCCTCTCATTCCTCTCTCCCTTCGTCCCCTTTGAAATTTTGATCGCATTCTACTCGTCGACGAACGCGCTGAACCCATTTGCTCATCGAATCGATATCGCGGTCTGCCGTTTGAAACTTGGAAACCACGTTTCGGATAATCTCGCATGAGCTCATTTCCTATCGAGATCTCACTCGTCTACTTATGCCAAATTTTTCACGTTCGAGAATCAAGCCAAATGGCATCGAATAGAGTTAAATAGGTTCAGATTAGTACTATCGGTCTAGCAAATAGCCTGACGGCTATAAATGAATATGGATCGAGTAAGGATTTTTTGCTAGCCGTTCCACGTATAACGTGTCAGTGATGGATCGATTTAATTTTATGTGATATTCTATCTCGTGGCTCTTTTGCCAAGCATCTTATCGGGAAGGGGTTTTCACTCGATTTTCACAGATGTGGACTTAAGACGTTTGTACAGAAAGGCATCTTGCGATTTCTGAATAGCCGCAATAGCTGGACTGGGGTTTGTGTAAGCTTTAGCGATCGTAACTCAGACGAGCGCGACTTTGGTAATAGCCCGATCGTCCTTGACCAAACAGATCTTCCTCGAAGTCTCCGCAAACTCCTCCTAATCTCGAAGGAACGATGGTCGAATGGATTCTCTCTTCTCTCTGGCTCGAGTGCGGGTTATCAAGCAAGCTGCTTGGGGACGTATTCAATATTAGCTAGGGGGATGTAATATAACCGTATAAACTTCGATATCCTCTTTCTCTCGACAAGAAACGCGAATATTACTTCAAAAACAAAGAGAAGAATTTTCAACTTTACTCCAAATACAAGCTCTCAGCGAAAGTTAATCCTTAATCATAAATTAATCCACAAGAAAATTTTTCTTAGCGAAACTTAAACTTATAACGAAGCTTGTTTGCCTCGAAATATGATGGATTGATTGATTCTAATTAGAGTAGGTATAGAGTAGGTATAGAAGGAACGTAATACAAGTAACTCAATAAAAATGCTCGTTCTAATTGTTTTCATGTAGAACTGCGATTATTTGACGTTATATTTGACTAACGCTCACTTTAATTTATTACAATTATTTAATTTTTTCATGCTTAATTAATCAGCAATTAGAAATTGTTTAACATTTTCCATAACGAGTTGCGTGTAAATTACATCAGTAAATGTTTTACTAATGAAATATTTTACTAATGAACGATTCTTTTAATATCTAATATAATAAAAAATGGATTATATAATTTTTACTTTTAATGAATTGCACTCAATCTCGTTTAGCGACATAACGTGTAATATCGTTTAGCGACATAGCGTGTAATATCGTTTGGAACTCGTGATCAAGTACTTCGCCGCGTTTATTTGCTAGATGCTAGAATTGTTTTGTATTGGCTCCGTAACAAAACAAGATTATGCCCCGAGTTCTTTGTTTTTACTTCCGTTTTTCCAGCCGGCGAATGAGAGTTCCGAGTTAACATCGATTCTCCTGAAATCGTTCCGCCATGTCATCGATCCGACAACGTGGATACACCAGGAGAAAAAAAAATTAAATTTACGGATATTGCATCGGGGAAAAGAGGCGAAGGAAGTAAACGTAAGCGGATGGCTCATAATCGCATAGATGGGACTTTATTCTTGGTCTTACTGTATTTACCGTGGCCGTAAATACAACCGAGAACAATGCGGACGCGCGGTCAAGTACCGACGATGGAAAATTTTTATAATCTGTTGGATATATAGCTGAACAAAATCCTCCCCCGACTGGGCGCAAGCATTTTCCGATATCGTGTAATTATTTCCGTCACGCGGGGCCGCCGGGAGTTTTCGGTCGAAAGCAGTTTTCATACAAAATTTTTATCGCGCATCAACGATTAATCTTCACAGGGGCTAAAGCGCCAAAGGGTGGAAAAACGAGGTATACCGATAAGATACACCAAAGAAAGATGGAAACTGAACGCAGGACAGAGTTTATCCTAATAGTAATATTTCTATTCCTTCGGTGTCCCGTTCGAGCACGAGATTTCACTCTCCCTTTTATTCCAGTTATTTCATATCTCGTTCTCTCATCCTCGTCTCTGCTTTCAGCCTGAGATAGGACTGACATAATTTTCCGAGATAGTACCCGAGCCCCGTTTTCTCTCCAATAACTCGCCACCTTCCTTTCCTTCTGCCTTCGAGCTCGCAAGGCCGGCTCTCTCTCTCTCTCTCTCTCTCTCTCTCTCTCTCTCTCTATCCTTTTCTTTCTTCTCTTCTTTTTTCCTTTCTCCGAGTTAAAAGCAAAGGGATCGCGTAAGTCAGCCGATTCGAGGATCCACGCCTGTGTGTGCTGCCTTTTATTCCTTCTCCGCTTTCCTTCTATTCTCTGTCGTCTTTCTCAAGTCGAGAGTTCATGTACATCTTTTTGAGTCAATTACGTCTTTTCCCGGCTGTCTCTTGTCCGTAAGTCGGAAACGTCAAAGGCGCTCGCTTTTCCTAATGATCGCATTACGTCGTATTACTACAGACCCATTGAACAGAATCATGTATTTCGGATGATTACAAAAGGATTACCAGAATATTCGAACATCTTAATGCCGGATAATCTACTCGCTCGACGGAGTCGAATGGAATCGGATCCTGACGCGAGTTCAAGTTGTCATCATCATTGGACGATTCATTGTTACGATGTCGCAACATGTACCTACTGTTGCTTGATTAAGTTCCTACACATCTACCGAAAGCCAGGCAATTAAAGCTGTCCGCAACCATTGTGCCTTGGTCAATCAAACTTGCCCGCATCTGTTATATCGAGATTAAAATCATCTGTACGTCATCGCGTATTACTGACATAAGAACTTTTACTATCATAGATATTAAATTGCAAGTTGTTTTCGTTAACTTTCATTAAAATTAGCATCGTCTTTCCATGCATTTGTGAATCTCAACGAGTTCGTTATTTTTTGATCTTACTAATTTTGTTAATTAAATAGATGTAATAATTATTATAATAAAACTTTGCAGAGACAGAGAAACTTTTTGTACTACCAATAAGCAAAATACAGAGATGAAAAAGAGAATGTTAATATAATAATTGTATTAACGTCATATCATGCAAGTGAGATTTTCTTATTTCTTAATAAATATACTTTAATAAAATTCTGTTTTGAAAAAGAACACTTTTCTTTTACGAGGTTACAATAAATATCGTAGTTTTTAGGGACAAAAACTAAAAAGTGATCTTCTCTCGACGAATTAGTTTCACAGTTGACCTATTTTGCTGAGAAATACAAACCAAAGTGGTAAAGAAACGTTCCGCTCACCGCATTAAATCAATGACTATACCCTGGTGTGACAATTGGTAATAAAATTCACATAGGTACCGAAGTTTCGCCGACGATCGCCGTGCATAACAGTCACCCCAGTTCACCCCACATCGTCAAGTCGACGATGCGGCTGTGCGGAGTAGCGCTTTCTCTATCTTCGCGTTGTGTAATAGTAAAGCCTTTAGCTCTTTTCGGGATGGCATACGGCTTGACTTTTATCGGAAAGTGATATCGCTGCAGCAGTAGGTATTGCACTTTGAGAAAAAGAAAGTAAATCAGAAAGCTCGTTGAAAGAGGAAGAGGAGAAAGTTGAGGAGGAGAGAGTTGGATGAAAGCGTAAAGGCAGCGAAGAAAAGCGGAAGAGAAAGAGAAATAAAAAGAAAAGGGAAGAAGAAAAGAAGAGAAAAAAGAAGAAGAAGCAAAGGGAACTGTCGAAGTTGAGACGGAAGAATTCGAGGAATACGCTTCGATCGTGACCAACTTCATGAACCTTTTAAAATTGAGCAAGACGCGGAATCAGGTGCCTCTTGGTAACGGAATACTTGCCCTTGAGTCTACGAGGACGTTTGGGACTTTCTTCTTCTTCCTCGCATTCCTATATTCGGACATTCGCCACTGGTCCTCGTTGTCGTTCACGAGCCGAGGACCAAGTAGTACGTTGCGATTGTGCCACGCCGACCACTGAATTCAGCGACACGGAAAAGCCATTTTTCTATGAAAAGGATCCGAGTCATTCACGTAGCCCCATGGATGGTCGCTGTAATCCACCATATATCCGCATCGATGGCGTACACGACTCTTGAACATCTATACTTCCGAGTTCTCGTTGTTGCATTGTATCGACTTTGGAGATTCGCTTAAATCAAAGGAAACGACACTTGCGATGAATGGGATTACTGATAGCCATTCGATATTCACTGTTTACGATGGTCTGGTACAAGCTGAAATATAATTGTTTCTCAATTGAAGACAAAATACTACTTGTTGAATATGTATCATTCAAGTTACACGAAAAATGAATAATAATGCTGCGACTATTAAATTGATAATGTATTATTTATGAAAATATTAAGAAGATGTTAGCGTTATTACTATTTATTGAACTCTGGGCGGATCCCTCAAGTGTGGACACAGGGGAAATTACAAGATTTGAATTAAAGGAAGATAAATATAAATAAATATCTGATATTTCTGCATATAAAATTAAAATGAAAACACATGTTTGCTAGTAATCTCAGGAGTATAAATTAAATAAAAAAAAATACATATAAAATACATATTTAATTAATTTAATACATAAAATCAACATAGTTTTTATGTCTTTTGCATCCACTTGATAAAAAATCTCGTATTTGTGAAAATCAAAGTTTAAGTTTTAGAGAAATCTCATTTTCTTCACCCAGTTAATTGGAATAACTATACGTTTTTACTCCCAATGGCTTTCCTATCTATTAGTCAATAAAAAAGGTAAGAGCTTTTTGTATTACTGGTGATTAGATATACGCTTATCTTCCGTTTATAGTTTGCGATCGATTGTCGTAAGTATGCACATCGAACTCGCGTGGTCGACAAAGAAGGTTGTTGTGAGTCTCGGCGAAGCAATAAACCTCCTTTGCTCCGTGCCAGCGCAACACGAGCCACTATCCGTTATTACGAAATACTTTACATACTCTCTTGATGTTTTTATTAACATACCACCAAAACGGGCAAGAAACACTGTGGCATACGTTTCACGCATGTGCGATCCGACGTTGCCGATGAATTACGAGCGAGAATGCAAATGCATTCATCCTTCGCCTTCGCCGGCAATTCTGAAGCACTCTTCGGTCGGTCCCTGGGGTTTTATCCGCCGTTTTATTGCACGCGTCCTAGGAGCATTTCATACTAATCCGCTTACGGGCACGAATTTCGGAGCATATGATTCCGAAGCGACTGCATGCCGTATGAGCGCATCCGTTCAATCTCCCGTAGAACTTCCGGTTGATGCTCGATTGAGTGCTTCCCATATGTGGTACTCGGGGACACGCAACGATAGATATACCGGGAGGTATTTTACGAATTTCTCGTTTTACGTTCCGCTATAATCTCAAAGAGGGTATCTTCCTTGAGAGGCGATCAAGCCACCGTGAAAAGCAATATATCGAGAAAGACAAAACAAAGTTCATTCGAACGAAAGAAAAGTGAAGTGGCGGACTCGTCTCAAACAACATTGTACGCGATGTAGACACGGGATAAGCATCGAGGACAGAGACGGAGTCCTCTTCTTGTATCATTGCAAACCCACGTGAGCATACGAACGCTCAAGCTGAGTAACGGACCACGGGTATTTACATAAGAGTGGCTGCTCGTGATGCTTTATCCGGGGGAACCTGTTATCTGCGGGCGATGAAAAGGAGCGGCATGAAAAGGAACTCCTGACAAGATCCGTCAGGCCTTATACAAAATGTACAATCTCACCGTGTACCGTTACCAAAAAAAGAAAGAAAAAATAACGGCGTTGAACGGCGCCTCGGTGCCGGGGATATTATATAAAGTAAAGCGAAATATCCTTTTTCAAGTTACGCCGTGACATTGTAATATCAATTTGCAAGTAACGTATTACGTATTTATTATGTTGCTAATACGCTGGAGTTTATATTCTGTTTTTATTTTGATTGATGGATTCGGGAAAGCATAAGTTATGGCCGTTATATGACACTGAATAAATAATATATGAGTGTCTTTACATTTATTTAAAGCGGAAATAGAATTGTGCGGGGACAATAACTTTACCGATTCAATATTTGTGCGTTGCTGTTGCCAAGAAAGAGAAACGGAAAGAAAAGGCGCAAGCGATATTCGAAACGGTACGACTGAGAGACGACATCGTATACAAAATTTATAATTTCCTAATCTTATAACGTTTACTAGAAAATCAGAGATGTTGAACATCTTTAAAAATTCTCTTTTTAAAATATGATGTTAGTTTTATTATACATACGTATTTAGTCTTAAAAATGTTTAGAACAAAAGAAATTCTCGATAATATATATTTGTTTTGTCGCTTCCATTTACAATCAAATTATGTAATAAAATATAAAAATAATAAAAGAGGTAGGAAATAAAAATAATTACAAGAAAAATATTATAATGTAATAAATTTTTATTAATGAAAGCGTAAACTGTGATTATTACAATTATTGGAAGATTTTGAATAATTTCTGAATTAAGCACAATTACTTGAAATAATAATAACATCTCGAAGCTTTCTATAATAGGATTTATTTTCCAACACGCTAGGATGATCTTTGATAATGCATATTTTAGTTTAAAATCCTCTTCCACACACATCCTCAGGTGAAAGTACTGACGTGCAGACAGACATGCGCATATGCACCGCACTTTTACCAATACCAGATTCTGAACATTTACATAAGCTCGGATCTTAGTAGTGCAACGTCCGGATGCTTACCAGTAGGAAAGAGAGAAAGGAATAAGAAGGGATGCAAAGATGGGAGCTAAGAAGGAGAGGTTACGAGACGGCAGAGGGTTCGCGGAAAGATCCGCCAAGTCGTATACAAAATTCATAATCTCACGGCGTTATAATGTTTGCCGGGATAGCGCGGAGGTGTAGAGAGTCCTGGTATGCATAAAGTGCGGTGATGGCGTGGTATACGAGATCCTGGAAGAAGAGCGAAGATAGTGTACGAGCTGTGGCGAGGAGCGGCGGTGGGATCGGAGGGAAATATTATGACTCGAAGCAGCAGGAGACTGTAATGGATCGCCGTGAGCGGGCACACGGGCCACGGGCTGCATTCCCACTTTATAAATCACCACCTGTACTTAGGTACTGAAAAATCGGCTCCAGGGGAAAATGACGGCGGGTACTTAAAGGGAGAGAGAAAGAGGCGATGGTGTGGAGGTACAGTAGGGGAGGGGGGGGATCTTGATTTTTTTCGCAAGCTCATCCTTATCCCCGTGGAATAACGTGAAATAATATCATGCGGGTGTTAAGGTAAGAATCTACGATTACGCATTGAAACTGTAAAATTAAAATATTTTGTTTAAAGTTTTTATATGATTATACAAAATTGCCGTAGATTCTTTTAATTTGGGGTTTATCTTAACAAACAGTATCAAAGGAGAAAATAAGAGAATTTTCTCGCTTGCTTTGTTTATCTCTTCCTCTTTTCAAGCATATTGTTCTCTTTTTAAGTCTGTTGGAATTCATTGAGTCACCGTTCTAAGAATAGAAACTAAAATTTAACATATATATATTATACTGTCGTGATTACAATATAAATTGTATGTAATCGATCCTTTGTTCGGTTTTATTGAACTTGCATCTAAAAACTTTTTTGTATGATCGAATAACGAAATAGCTGAAGTTCTTCTTTGACGAATATGTAGGTGCTATTGCTTCTTTGTTCAAGAAGTACTTTAGAGATACTACACCGTTTTCTGAATCCCATAGAGAACGTTATACCCATCGGATTGATCACTTTTAATGGGAACCATTCGTTCGGTTCCCTCTATTCGATCGTAAATCGTGGAACAATAGAGTATGTATACCTTCAGTGAAAGGTGAGAGAGCGGTGTGCGCAAGACGAGATCTTTTGCCTGGTGGAACCATCGCCATTATTTGAAAGAGCTTTTAAGGCAAGGCTCCCTTTTACATGATTAAGAATGTTCTTGCTTGGGCGCCTCTTACTTAGCGCAAAGTTCCTCGCGGACTTAAAGCGCTTAATCTTCTTTGCCAAATAGTAGCTCCTTGTACCGGCTGGATAATAGTGACTGCTTCATAATAACTTGGTGCCTGGGGTTTGGTGGCGACTGTCCATAACTGCGGAGTTCGTTACATCTTTTGCGCAAGTAATGACCGCATTAAGTATATATTATTTAACAGTAGGATTACATTCCACCAGTTTATGACGTGTAGTAATTATATCTATAATAAATGCAGGGGTGAACATTGTTTTTAATTAAAGTTATTTCCTTGCAGCTCTCTCTCTCTCTCTCCCTCTCTCATATTTTCATTCATTACAATGTCTGTACTTCGATACTTCAAATTATCTATATTACTTACTCAGATTTCATCAATTAATTTCTCATCCCATATTACAGTGTGTTACTATCCGTCATGTTAATTAAATTTTGTCATGGGAAAATGCACGTATTTTGAATACGCTTGATCTTGGGAAAGGAATGAATACAACCGAACGTGGGCTAACATTCAGGTTGGACACGAATAAAATTACCGACGGACGGATTGAGATTTCTGATGGATAGATACTCCGAGCAAATTGTGTTGACCCAAGCTCGCATTAACGGGGAAACACTAATTTCGACGGTGATTGCCAATTTACATGGATACGAGGTATGCCCGACCTGTGTGGCATAATCATGTTGTAAATATATAGTAAAGACTGTCGCGTAATAGTTAATACGAATCATTAAACGATTGCTTTTCTAATTTCTAACAAATAACTACGATCCATTATTTGTTGTCTGCCTTATAACGACAATTTAATGTGTGTTGAAAACAATTTAAAGTTAAAAAGTTAAATGCAGATTTTGCTGTTTTGCTAATTGCATTTTCTGTTATGTAGTATTAATAATAATAAAAATAATAAAGCAATGAAACTGAATCCGTAATTGTATTCTCCGATGTATTCATGTATGTCCTCCGATATTTTATAAATTATTTTCTCTCCAAATTTAAATTTTTGCCAATGACAATATAATTTCGTTGATATTACTGAAGCTACGTAAACTTGTTATGAAAATAAAACGAAACATTGCACGCGTTGCATAATTATTACGTGTAATTAATTAACCGAGAATCGTACACTGTAATTGCTTACAATCATTCACTTCTTTCGTTACATAAAGTGATGATATCACTTTTCGTAATTAATTAAATTAGTAATTACAATGCGCAATAGACAGAGACCGTCGTGCAATTTTGAACAAACCGGAAATTTTGATTAATTCCCGAACTTTGCCGCGATGAGGAGTCTCGTTTGTATTACACACGTGGGACGCGATCATTTATTTTGTTATCTCGCATAACATAGTTGAACCGGATGCGACTAGCGTAATTACTGAGGTAACTGTACCAAGAAATTAAATTAATTAGATCACCGACAATATGGTATTTACGAGGTACTAATAATAACTGTTACGCATCCTATTCCGCTCTTTGCGCCGCTACAATTACCCATACCCTTATGAATCTATATAGTTAGCGTATGTCACGCACAATGATATCTAATGATAACAACATTTACATCTCATTTATAACTATAATGTACAAATATAACTAAATTATGAGTCTCAGCCGACATCGCTGTAAACACGAACGAGCCAAAATGCATTTAACGCGTGCATCAAGCGAGTACTGCCTGCGTGTTGTAGCGAGTGACGTTGCATTTTGACCGCGTAACGTGAACGATTGTTTCGCGGCTTGGCGTAATGCGTGACTAAAAGTGAGTACAAACGTGGCAAAATATCTCAACGTAAATTGTGAATAAAATTCATCGATTGTACTTGATGGAAAAGTAAGTGCCATCAAGATGCTCTGTTGATTTTGTGTGTACGTATAATATATATATACCTATATCTATACAAAATATACACATCATAAAAAAACGATTAATAATAATAATAAATAATACTAAATAAATTATTTAATTGTGTTACAACGTGGCCCGACGTGGCTCGTATAATTATAGAGCCGCAACATGATTCAAACGCGAGCCATCCGGATGATGCTGGAGCTAGATACGTATTTCGCTCACGTATCGCGGTCTATTAGTTAATTATCCGACGCGACATAGGCTATCTTGATAGGACGCTGCGGCCGGATGCATCTCGCACCGTACAATCTGCCACGTAACGAGAGCCAGTCCGCCTGCGTGCACGCTACCTCGCGAATTGCAGAATTCAACGAACGCCCAGCCCGCTGCTGTCGACAAACAACAAACAGGAAATTATACGATACTGGCGTGCGCGAAGGCACGCGCGAATTCGCATGCGCGATTTTAATTTGGCCTAACCACCTGGCGAACGAGACGGGAATAGTAAGTAAAATATGTTTGACTTGTCAAATTGAATTATGCATTGACGTACTGATCAAAGTTTTAAAATAACTCTTTTGTTTCTACTAAAAA
>Ga0157364_1006207_pt1 | contig 12252 bp, 3 predicted proteins | sample AttsexASBM2_FD_111476 | JGI IMG/M metagenome (GOLD analysis project Ga0157364, IMG submission 111476) | Fungus gardens microbial communities from leaf cutter ant in Ribeirão Preto, State of São Paulo, Brazil - Atta sexdens ASBM2 | ecosystem: Host-associated > Fungi > Mycelium > Unclassified ...
CGTCGTTTTCTCTATACATCGTCCTCCTTATGTTCGCAACGTACAAATCTTCGAAAGCCATAGCTCTTTTAGGGAACCGATCGATCGAATATTATATTGATCTTTTCTGAGGAGGTATTTCGATGAAATGTCGCCATGTACGCGTTTCTTCGCCGAGATGATGCGAAATCCATGATGATCGTGTCAAAAATCCGTGACATAGATTCGACGAAGCCAGCGTTGAGCGCCGCATAAAGTGCAGTAGCTGCGAGAATCGGTGTTTGCGATGACGAAAAAATTTCTCTCTTGCGTCAGGAAAAGACGGCAATTCTGGAAGTACCGTGAGAACGTTTCAATCGTGCGATAATCCGTTTAGAAAATAGTATGCAGGATATTTTTCTCATAATGGAACATCAAACGAATATATCGGACATTGTTCACTGTAGTGTGAACCATTACTGGACTTTCATCTTTGAAATTATTTTTAGTCAAAAATTCAATATACAAAAAACTCTTGTTTTAAAGCAAAAATTGTGACGCGCGTGAGATTGTAAGTAAAAATGAAAAATGACGCAAGCATAGGACGCGCGAAACATTACCAACAGCAACAACGGTAACTACCGCGAAAGTTTAACGTTTTACGTATTTTACAACGTCATCGGACGCGTCTCGTGGACCGACTACTACCACCAGCGCAGATAGTACAAATACATCAACGTCCATCCGAAATTGCTCGCTCCGGCTTTCGTTCTCGAAATTGCGTTGATGGAAGGCCGGTGCAACGTGAACGTGTTACCCTTCTGTAATTTGCAGTTGCTGCGCGTTAAAAGAAAAGTCCACGCGCGAATCGACAGACGAAACGTGAGAAGTGGAGCAGCCCGCTTCCGAGCGATCTCGTTAATTAGATTGGAAGACAGGAAACTGTTAAACGTGAGATGTTAGCAATAGAAAGCTCTACTCTTTATCGAGTCTCCTTCGGAATCTCTATTTCGCAAAGTGTATCGATATGCAATGTGACTTCAACTTCATGCGACAATAGCAAAAGACTCGTTTGTTCTTTTTCACATGCGCCGTTTCACTCGAAAAATTTTTCGCTTGCATGCTCGACAATACATACTTTTCTCCCCAGTGCCACAAGACGATAGACAACAGAGAGAATGGGGTAACCAGGTGGCGAACTTGCCAATAAAATTCAAAACGCGAAAACGAGATATGCATCGATCGCGCTCTTTCGGAAAAACGAGACAAGAATATATTTCGTTCGTAAATTATCAAAAATGATGATATGTCTTCTCTTACGAGCAAACGTCATCCCATCAGAAGTCTTCGTTTTTCTTTGCTCACACCTTTTACCCACCGACGAGAGTCCTGACGGAATGGCAGAGCCTGCGGGATGCTGGAACTCGGTCTTTGACTTGGCAATAAAAACACGACAGCCCGAGGGATGCGCAAAGCAGGGATGAACATGTCTTCGCCAGCTGCAGCTCGTCTCTCGCGCTACAGCGAAAGGGAAGAGCATTGTGCAATTAAATTATCATCATCTCCTTTTATCGTCCTTATGTCACTTTGCTCTTTTCTCGAACAACGCGAGTGCTATACGCCTGAAAGAACGCGACAAAATGTATTTATTGAATAATCAAATGCAACAAATATTTCTCAATGTCAATAATTGAGTTCACTATCAAAGAAAAATATCAAGTTATCGATTTAAAATCGAGAATGCTATCGATACATAAATTTTATATAGGAAGCGAGATCATTGAGCTATGCCTTCAACACCGAGATTCAATTTGTCATGCTGAAAACTACACTGTTAAATCTAGAGTGTCCAATTGAACCTAATGTGAATTGCTCCTACTCAATTATAATCGTTATTTTACACTAAAACAATGATTATATTTGACACTATACAATGTCAATTTGATACTATATAGTATCAAACTGATACGATTCAGTGTCTATTTAATCATCATTTTAGTATAAAATAACGATATATTTAGTAGAAACAGTGGCGACTTAAATTAAGTTAAATTTAACACACATAGATTTAAAAGAGTAAGACAAACAGAGATAAGCTTTATAAAAATTGTATCTGTTACATATCACTTTGTATAAATATCTTTAATGATCGTTATTATAACAGAAAACGTGATTTCCATTTTTAAACAGGAATTATAAATTTAGACTTTTTAAAAATTTATTATAAATAATTTCAAATAATCAGAGCAAGTATATGATATAAGTTTTCCAAGAAAATAATGCCATGTACAATTAACAAACCTCCCTTACTACAATACTTCGTACACGAAAGAATGTCTGAGATGCCGCACGTGTTTCACGTTGTACGACCAATCAAGGATAGCTGCCAAGGGTCCAACTCGATTCAACGAATGCTTCCGTTTTTGTCGAGAAAAACGAAGAGGCACGAAATACATTTCCACCCCCTTCGATTTCTTGCCGCCTAGGACCAGCAGATGCCCGACAGCCATTATATTGCTTCGGCCACGACGAAACTCCACGTTCTCCATTTCTTTATCCGATATATGCTTTATCGATACCAATAAAGGCTACGGTGGTCGGCCGTAGTTCTAACCAGGCTATCGAGTGGTATCTAACTTAACTTTGCGATAGAGAAACTGTTCTGTTCGGCCCAAGGAAAGCGCGGGGCAAGGAAGACAGAAACAAACTTGGAACTTCTCGACTCCTACCCGATATACTCCCGGAAATGTCGCCCGAGGACTTACAAGGAGAATGGGAAGATCTCGCCAGCACGAAGTTGCTAGGTCGAAGGAAGTATCATCTACATGACAAGCCGATCCTACATACAGTATAACAACAGAGAGAAAAAGAAGGAAAGGATAGACATATATAATTATCCTGTTAACAACTGAAATCTTATAGACGGCACATGATTCAGGAAGTTCGTCTCGACTCCATCGCCGATAGCATAGAGTCAGTTTGCGATACATACATTTCTTCTGCATACGCGAGGAGATACGGTGTAGAGAAACGGCTCTGACATCGCAGCTTGACGAGGCGCGGCTATCGGAATTTAATTAAGAACAAATGTTCAAATGTACTAAGTTGTAACAGCAACAAGTGGCTTAACATCGTGTAAATGTACTCGCTAAACCAAACGTAAAGTCGAACCCGTCAACATGAAGAAAAATATTAGCTCGCAAGTATGTTCGTGGAAGCACGCGAGTTGAAATAAAATTATACAGACAACGACGGCATACTTCTCTTGAGAGAGATATATCCCGAAGGTATATAAGGCGAAAGAAGCGGCGAAAGAGCTGAAACGACTCTTTTGTAGGAAAACCAGACAAAGACAGCACGTCCCTTCGGACATCGCTGGAAAAATGTAGGAAAGCGACGTACGGTACTAGACAGACTCCTTACAAAACTAGCCGGAAGGCAAGTCTGGTAAATATCGTGAAATAAAGGAAGCTAAGAAGGGAAGGTCGCTCGCAGAACGAGGTCAAGTACTTTCCGGTTCGTGTTTCCGAGTTGTCGATCTTGAAGGGGAGGACTTCGCAGATAGATCGAAATCTTTGTCACGAGCCGAAGTTTAGATCCCGTGCGGAAGGATAATATCGAAACTGACGAGACTGGCTGGCCCCTAAAGGGAAGAAAGAAGGGCGGGGAGGTCAGGTATCTTAGCTTGACAAGTTGATGCATCCCGCCTGCCTTCCGTATCGGGTTTCTTGAAAGCATCGGCAAACGGGTGGAGAAAGGTCTTATCGAGTTCGCTCACCTAACAGGCGAAAGCGTCGACGATACCGGATCGACATGCCTCGGCTTTTGAAATTCTGTTGTTGAGGCGATTTTATATTGTATACGCATGCAAAGAGAAACAACGGATTTTGATCCAAATGCGCGTGTCAGTAATGCTACCGTTATCGCATATGATGCGATTCTTCTGAAAGATTCTCACTTGTTCAGAAAAAAGCTAAAGGACACATTTACGAACGAAATCTGTGTTGCATTTCAGAGAAATGAATAAATACAATTTATTCATTTCATTTCATAGTATCAAAATTTAATCATAGTATCAAAATTTTTTTGATAAATAAGTCACGTAAAAAAATAGAAATTACTAGGAGACTGCAAAATCAGCATATAAAAGTTTGATCAGCGTTTTTCTAGTCGCTGTAAATCGGACGCTAGCTATCTCACATCTCACCAGTCTCGCAATCGCAATCTTTTCAAATTCGCTCTAGAACATAGTCCTTTTCCTCGCAGTATTATCTCAATGAAGTGTTCCTTCGGGATCCGAAGATGGATCTCCGGAACGACGAGGCAGATAGATAGCTCTAAAAGAAGAGCGAATAGCGGACGGAATAAGGTCGCGATGTTCGCGCCAAGTTCGAAAGTCACTGGTGAGTAACCCTGCAGTTTTATCGGGTGAATTGTATCGGTGTCGGACGTGTCGGGTCCCATCGGGCTGGATTCTTCGACCGCGCGGAAATTACATTCTCAGATGGAACGCGAGCAGCCAACAGAAGCGTAGGAACTGCGAGAAGCGAGCGGATAGAGGTGGCAAAACGTAAGGGAAGAAAAGATCACGAACAAAGGATCACAGAGGCGCTAACATCTTTTCGCGTTCGTTGCAATCCTTGGCTGTAGCCGGAATTAAATTCTTCTAAAGAATGTTTCGTGTTGCTTCGTCGCACTTCCAGGGTGTCAACCCCTCAAAAAAATGATCTCGATCTATGGACCGGAAATTCACGCTATTACACCGCTCGTTGAAGAAACGAATAATCTGTCTCTGTATGTGATCTTGCCATAAACTTTCACACAAAAATTATTAAATACAAATATAATTCTTCCGTTCTACGTTATTGTTTTCAAAGGATGTTAGGATATCTCTCTATACCTATATACCTACTTTAACAATGTTTCTATTATTGGAAAAACATTCTTAGAACCATTTATTCTTAGAAATATTCTCTTTTTAAATATTATCACTGAATAATTAATTTTTTTATAAATATTAAATTATTTCTAAAAATAATTTTTTGTGTGTATTTGGTTTGGCCAAACAAATATGCTGTAGACCAAACATTTTTATTTAATAAAATGCAACAATAAAATATTTTTGCTGAAAGGATGTTTTTAATATTATACTCGTTTGCTCTTATTAAATTTACAAAAAGTCAACATTTTAATATGAAAAAAATAACTCAGAATAGTTTTACTCGCTGCCTAAAATACATGATATTCTGTCTAACTTTGTGTGATGGTATAGAAGTAATGCACAGGTACTGCAAATAAACATTACTTTTCAAACAGAATATTCTCACTGTGTGGCAAAATATCCGCGCGCTCAAAAGATACAAGTATAATATGACAGTACAAAGGAATAGTATTTATATTATTATTATTGTTAGATAAATATCAATGTATTTGTATCTTTTGAGATACAAGCGCAGATATTTTGCCACACAGTGAGAATATTGTTTAAAAAAAAAGTATATATATATTTATATATATACAGGGTGTCCCGTCAATAGAACACGCTTAAAAGGCAAATGCCTAAAATCATTTTGAGATAAATCCGAGTATCAAATGTGAAGAGAAAATATTTTTTTAAACATAATAAATATGAATATTAATTAGAAATATCAGTAATTATATCTTCGATATATAATCTTTATATCGATATTTGTAAGAAGCAATAATTAACTCTCACTTTTAGCATTTTACATTGTATCATATTTGAACGCGTAAATTTTAGGCAAATTATAATTCACTAACTTTCAAATGCTTATAATTAAAAACCTATTATATTCTCGACATTTTGGTATTAGACATTTGGTATTTTCGTCTTAAAACAATCTTAGGAATCTCCCCTTAAGCATTGTTCCAATATTTATAAGACATATACAAATGGAGAACTTGTATAATATTCTTTATAAAATATAACCTTTAATATATTATTAATTTGAATCAATATTCGCATATTTAAATCTGATAAGTAACTTGCAGTAAACAAAATTGCTCCTATATTTTATATAGGTACGATAAAACCTATTAACCTATTAAAAAAATATTAAAAAACTAATCCAAGAGCAACATAGGGTCCCTTGTAGAGGAGGAAAATTCTTTTCGTGCACACTTGGAAATGATCGAATAGAATCGCTTACGAAAATATGCCAAAGTGTATCACGTGCGTGTATATATATATATATATGAATTGCAAACACTTTGCGTCGCCCAAGCTTGGTTCGAATCACTAAACCGAGCGAGTGCACAGGGGTAAATTAAAATAGGACTCTGGAATTCTCGTCAAAGTAGAGAACGAGGAACTGGAGTGAAATAATATGCGCAGATAGGGAGAGGGAAACCTCTGTGCATATACGGTTCGAATGGCATCTTTTTTATTTTACGTACCTTCCTTTGACGTGACGGCATATTTTCCAGTTGTTTTGCAAATTATGGTAAATTGCAAAACAGCCGCATGTACGAGTAATGAAGACATTGCTGCGAATTTGACATACCCATCCCGAATTTCATCTCTGGTTCACCTTTTAGAAAATTGCGAGATAATTCGCGGCAAAACGCCACGCAGCTTCGTCGCGTGCAAAATTATTCTGTTGAATAACGCACGAGATGAACGAATCTTTTTAACACAACGTGATTTTTTTATAAAGTGATTGTATACATATATAAAGAATGAGTCCGTAAAAAGATTTCTATCTCGTTTGTTTCGAGCTATATAAAGTTAAATCTGCATGAAATATCTTTATGTTCTCTAATAGGAAAGTCTCTTTCCAAGTTGATAATTTTACGAGAACCATAATAGCTGCAATATGAGATATTGTATGTATATAAAACAAAACATATGATTGAAAATAATAAATTTAATGAAAATTAAAGACTTAATGTGAATAGTATCTTAATTTATAATTTAAATTTAAGTGGACTTTAAAACTTTTAATATTAGATTTATCAAAGATGTTTAATCATTTTAAAAAGTTATATTAAATATTTAATATAACTAAAAATTATATTAAATGTCCTGTAATAATCCTGTTTTGGTTTCTCTTTTTCTCTTATTTAAACATATTAGTATACGCAACACATTTACCAACATTTTAAGTTTATTTGGCATTAAATTTGTAGAGAAAGATATTTGTTGAAACACTTACTGAAGATTATACATAATTATATTAAATAATATATATTAAACATATATAATTACCGTCCACAAAATATTTTGTGTTTCACAAACATCTTTTTCTATAATTAATCTAATGCCCCAAACACAACTTAATAATGTTGGTAAATGTACATTGCGTATACCAATATGTTTAAACAGGAATAAAAAAAGAAGCCAAAACAGAATTATATTATATAGGATATTATATTAATGTGTTTTAATAATTATCTCTATCATCAATTTAGCAATCAATAAATTCTAATTACGGAACAAAAAACAATTTAATCATTTCGATACATTATATTAATGAAAATACAACCAATTTTCGTTAATAAAAACTATTAATTTGTATCCTGCATTGATAAAGCAGAATGTTAAATCGGTCACATTCAATTTTATTATCCCGTGTTGAGAATAGCAGATGTAAGAGAGAAAACGAATAATTCATCGTGCGGTGCCAATGGCACGCGTCCTATTCGACTATCCGAAGAACTCCTCGAGGAATAATTCAATCTTCGTAAGTCGGAACGATCGAAAGTTTCAGGAAGCGCGTTCTTAAAGATTTCGAACGATGGCTATTGGCGGAACGGAATCTATGACTTCGGCGACGAATTCGTTGGTGTACCGCCGATTCCTCTCACCTCTATATCATAGCAATTTTACGCCCGACCGGACGAACCGTTTCAAAGCTCACTGAACTCGCGCGAAAACTTGGAATGATTTGTACGGCTGGCCCGGTTCCCTCACTATTTCATTTTTACGCGGACAGAAAAAAGCTTAGCATCTTAAATTTAAATTCTGCGATAAAAACTGCGTCAAAGTGTCAGATTTTTAGAAATATATTTTATACATAAAAAAAGTATAGCGGTAAATATTTTGTTCGCGCCAACACATGTGCTGCTATTCACATGTGCTGTTATTCACTTACAACTAAAAATGTTCCAAAATAACATTCTATAATATAAAAAAAAAAAACAAAAACATGCCAGCGATCTTATACAAACATAAGTGAAATAACGCAAGTGTATCAAATAGTTTCCATTCAAAATATATTCATAAACTAAATTACATACAAATATAATCTATAAATTGTAAAAGCTGCCAATTTTGAAATAAAGCCATTCATTAAGAATTTCATTTTTATATTTTCATTCTATTGTAAATTTTTCACATTTTTTAAATTTCACATGTAATTATTATAATACAACCGACAGTTCCTATCTTTGATATACAAATTAATACTTGAATTATTAATTATAATTTAAATTTTTTATTATTTAAATATAAACAAACAATTCTAGTACGAAAATCAGTTTATAGTGCATTAGTGTGGAACATTGCGCGTTGTCTTCCATTACGATGTAAGCAATAATAAGCAAACGCAGCAAAACAAGCTATTTCAATGGCAAATTAAATTTGCTTTAATACTTTCCGCCAAAAAAGCGTGCGCTCATTAAAGAAGCGTCTCACAAAGTGCCTTCTGTAGCTGAAGTAAGGAGGAAAGCAATCTAAGAGAGATCTAGCGTAATCTTCATGCAAGAAAGAGGGAAACGTTGTCGGAGAGCGGTGGCGCGATGCAATATTCTTTCATTGCCCCGCCACAACGATCCTTAATGCACTGAGGTTTTATGCGACGTATACAGGATCTTCATGACAAAATTTTGATAAGAATATTCTGGAAATCTTTAAACTTTGATTTAGTCATCATAGTTACAAATCTTGATACAAAAATGTCAAGAACATAATAACTTTCGAGTTGAAAGCGATCAAAGTTAACCAATCACATTCATATGAGTTCGTAATTGCGTAATATATATGCGTATTTATAATGTATATGCGTATTGAGTTGTTATATATTATAACTTTCAAAACTAAAATGATACTAAAAATTTTAATTAACTGCTCAGCTAACTTTATCCTTTATTTATATAAATAACTGACAATTTATAGCGACAAGTAATATGTAATTGTTAATAGAGATTTTATCACGTGCAAATTATAGATGGATAAACGACAAAAAATAAGTATAAGCTTGGCAAAGTTATTATAAAAACAAATAAAATTAATAAATAAGGACAATTTTTACTCAAAACGAATTAAATAAAATATATAATGCAAAAATTATATACAATATTATTGGCCAATTTTGATTACTCCAGAAAGTATCGCGAATTAAAAATATTTTAATATGAGTACATAATTCTAATTAATCTGCATAATAAGTCTTTAAAGCATAATGATTTACACACACATATATATATAGAGAGAGAGAGAGAGAGAGAGAGAGAGAACATAGTAATTTTGAGAAAACACGTATATTTAGTCAGAATGCAACAAGAGATGCATTGATCTTGCCTATCACAATCATAGCACAAGATTGCTTTACCAAGTATCATGAAAGATGATGTTCGCCTTGTGAGACTCCGTTTAACAAAATATAAATTAAAATCGCGGCGAATGCAACTCAGTCAACTACGGGATGGATAAAATTTTCAAGAAAAACTAAATAATAGAGTATAGAAGAGGAGGTTCAACATTTACTCCTATAAATTAAAAAGAAATTAAATATCAATAAGAGATAGATTATCATCATGAAAGATTAAAGCAAAAATAATATATATTTCAATAATTAAAAACAAAGTAGATAAATATATAAAATAAGATATTTGACGTATAGAAAACAACAAAGAATTCATTTTAGATTAGAATTAAAATCAAGCCATTAAAAAAACTATTCATTTGTGCATTCTTTTAGATTAGACTGTAATTACTTTGCTAATTTTTTAACGAGCGAATCAACAATTTGTTGCAACTATTCATTTCTTCTTTATTATATATCATGTAGTTTCCAGTAGTATCTACGATTAAAACAAGTATAAACGCAATATCTCGAAAGCATCGCGTTTGGTTTTCGATAGCCGAGCTTGTACACACCTGTATCCGTGAATAAACCATACCGTGCTTCGCCACTCTCGTAAAAATTGAACGTACGAATTTCAGTCGGTGAAAATTTTCGGCGGAGTTTTTCCTCGCAACTAGTCGAGCGGGGAATGACGGTTTGTTCTCTTCGTTCTTTTATTTTCACCCAAAAAAATCAACAAACCTGCGCAGTACTATTCTGTAATTTCTTTTAGTGTACAGAGTTAAACATTCCCGATATAGGAAACTAAATTCACATAGAAAAATATTTGATTTCCTGTTAAATCTAATTTCTGTGAATTTCTGTTAACTCTGTTTAAATAGACGATACAATAAATAGACGGATATTAACTACGAAAATCGGTAAAGATTCGAATAGAATTCTCTACGGAATAAATGTACGCATCGATAAAAAATATTTCCTATTTCATACACATTTATTCTTCAGCTACAAATTAAGATTTAACTTTCCAATAATAATTTAATATTCTCAAGATATTAATGTAATAACATACTTACTACTGCGAATATTTACTACCTATCGTAAATTAATTTATAATTAAATTTCGCTCATTTTTTTGCAATGCAAATTGTAAAGAAATGAAGATCTGACTCGAGTGGTAAAAAAGTTTATAAAAAGTAATTCAATCGCATACAATGTTAGTATGAAAACAAAGTAACTTAAAAACTTGATGTAATAAGTACGTTTCGGAAACAGGTCCTTCTTCAGCGATTTATAAAAAATGTTACATGGTAATATAAATAGATAATCTTACGGTCCGCGAGACATAGTGTGATATTGTTGCAAGGAATTGATCCTCCTGTTTTTATGTGAATTATGCCTAAAGTGAGAAATTCATTGTCACAATATATCAGAAAATCATTGTCACAATATATCTAAAATAAAGTAATAGAAAATATAGTAAATAGAAAATAAAGTAATGAACGAAAATTGTCAACTTATTCTCTATTGTCAATCTTCGTATTAAGTCAATTTAAATATTAATAAGATGACTGAGGTTGAATTTCTACTTACAATCTGAAAAAAACAGGAGTATCTTACAAATTCGTCTGATACTGTTGATACGTAAATGTTACAATGGTGACAAATAGATATTAAGGGTATCCGATCAATGTTTGTTTATTTGCTTAATAATTTTTCAATAAGTAACAATGAGAATCATCCAGACGATCCATCTTTCTGAGAGTTAATATCTTTGTTTTGTTTATTAATATATATTATCTCCGATATAATTCTTTTGTTGTTATTTTTTCAATACCTAGAATTAAGGTTCCTTCCCAATCAAAATTGTGATCGCAATTCAATCTATGTTCGGAGATAACAGATAGTCTGAAGGAATTCTGCTTAATGTTATTTCTATATTCATTTATACGGGTTTTAAATTATCTTTTCGTTTGTCCCACATACGACACTTTACAATTTTGACAATTGCGTTGATAGACCACATTTTGGCTTTGAAATTTATTAAGTTTATCTTTATATACTTTAATGAAGGAGCTTAACGTGTTTAAGATTTTGTAGCTAAATTGTAAAGATTGATTTATTAAAAAATGCAGTAACGAAATACGAAACTTTAGGAATATAAGGTACCAAAAAATATTTTTTCTTTAAATCGTTTGTATTGTTCGAGATCACATTGTCAACATTCTGTGTTTAATTTCTCTTTATCGTTTTTTTAATCCTTTTGTTTATGCAATTAAAAATTAGGGATAAAGGATAGCAATTGTTTAGGAGAATATTTATAACAAGTTCAATGTTTTTTTTGATGGAATCTAAGATGAGAAAGAAGAATGGCTCCGTCCACAAGACTGAAAATTGAACCAATTTTATGGGATGTGAGATGATTGGATAGAAAGGAAAGATATCTATCAGAAAACATCTTGTGAAACTAGTTAATTATTTTATTATTCTCAACCTTCAAGTAGATCTAAAAAGTTTAAGCATCTGTCATTTTCAATTTCCAAAGTGAATTTCCAAAGTGTAACCTATCATGGAAACTATTAAATACAATGAAAATGTCATCAATGTATTCTCTTGGCGCAGCTCATAATAATGTCATCGATATATCTTTGATAAATTATAGGATTTAAATTCAATGTGTCGAGAGCTTTCTCCTCTAAACCTCGCAATACAATCTCAGCTAAAATAGAGGACAGGGGGGATCCCA
>Ga0157364_1006208_pt1 | contig 12251 bp, 6 predicted proteins | sample AttsexASBM2_FD_111476 | JGI IMG/M metagenome (GOLD analysis project Ga0157364, IMG submission 111476) | Fungus gardens microbial communities from leaf cutter ant in Ribeirão Preto, State of São Paulo, Brazil - Atta sexdens ASBM2 | ecosystem: Host-associated > Fungi > Mycelium > Unclassified ...
ATATATATATATATATATATATATATATATATATATACCATACATAATTATTTATATTGAATGTAGGCCAATATTTAGAATATGTGCAAAGTTGGCATATACATTGGCCATATCATTTGGAGGCGCCTTTAGAATAGTTGACGCTGCTTTTGCTATATATTTGTTATAATTGTACATGTTCTAAAATGTAATTAGTCAAACAACGTTTATCAAACTATCTCTAACTATTGAATCGATATTATATTAGGATGTTGCCCCTTCCCAAAATTAAAAGTTAGAATATGTACAATTGCAATCAATATATACAACAAAACAGTGTCAATTGCGCTAATTAACAACAATATGGGCCACACACTGCTTGTTTAGCTTTTAAAATTGGAGTAAAATATGAAACATCTATCTTTTAAATAATTATAAGTGACTATTATCGGTAAAGAATATCAACTCAACATTAGACACTGCAAGAATGTTTCCGTTTTAATTTGAAATAAATTAGAAAGACGAAAATATTAAATGTTAAAATGACGTAGATATATAAAACATTTTAACAACTATCAAGAAAAGTGAATTCTATATCTTTTTCTATTTATTTAACATGAATTCTATATATTTTTCATGAGTTTTATATCATTTTGATTAAAAACTCATGTAAGAAATTTATTTTTTACTTGATACTTTTTGGGAGTAAAACACTTGTTTTTTTCATCTCTAATCGATGGTTACGCGACATTTTGTATTTTACAAAAATATGTTGTAATATGAAGCGTACAAATCAAACGACGGCAGACGAATCTTTTGTCGAAGTATATATAAGTTGGATACCATTCCGTGTATCAGAATATGTTCTCGTCCCGTATAGAATAGACGAAGAATAGACGCGCCGTATATCGAAGAATGATCGAACATGTTGGTACCGCATGGATCGTTGTAATAGCAAAGAAATCGAAATCAAGAGACGGGATTGTCCGGAATCGACTTTCAAAATAAAAAAACTAACAAGTTCCGACAATTTCTATCGCGAAACGGAGAAGACATTTTCTTTCGTCTGGGTGCCTGGATAAGCGACTCGCTTGTATGTACCCGCTTGGAGCCAAATTACCAACTACTACACTCCGGAAGTACACTTCGTGTCGCAGGAAGGATGGGGGCGCCATTACTATGTACGTGTACCTACCTGGATAGAGAGAGAATATGGGGGTAAAGTTACGTAATGCGTCCTCATCGGTGAACTTTTAACATGTTATGTTCCAGCAGATAGGAGTTTATACATGCCGAAATACATGCCGAAAATATTTCGCTTTCTCGTGAAATTTCTCAACTGTGTTTATTGAAAATTAGTTTAATAAAAATTTAATTAATTACCGTAATTCTATTAATTAATTTAAAATTTGTTTGACATACATTATACATCACGAAGTTTGTATAATAATTTAATATTGGACGAAATTAAAATTACGTAATAACTATTCGTGATTATATATTGTAAGGTTATATACCTATTATATTTTTACAGAAATTATGATTTTGCTGAAATATTTTAAAATTTAGTTAGATACAAATCTGAAAATAATTTTGTTGGACTATTAAAATAATTTATGTAAAAAGTTCAAGCAATATCGTAATAAACAATATCGTAAAAAATTTTCATGTTTTTAGCAATCAGCTTGAGCGTCCTACATAATTGTTTTGATAGTTGATCAAAATTATTTTAAAATTTTTTAACAAAATTTTTAACAAAATAATCTTTTTCATTATTATTATTCGCATGATTATATAATTTTCGAATTTATCCCTTAAACGAAATACATTTTTCACAATTTTTTTCTGATATTTATGATGTTACTACACAGGAAAAGGAATTACAGAAGAAGAAATGATTGTATCGCATTAGCTTTTTGCCAGCTAGATCGCGAAGTAGCTTATATCGAACCTCGAGTCCTCTGAGTGTTGTCGAGTCCTCTGCTAAGTTTAACAGCTCCTTGATAACCTTTCTTATTTCTCTACACGTACTTCTTGCGGCCTTCTCTTTCTCATCGCGCCGATAAAGAAATCATTTATTCATTAATTCCTTTTTCATTCGGGCAAAATATTGCTTGAGGAAGTGTAGGAGTATAAATGGAGCAAGCTTAGAATTTATGCATGACTCGATACTTGAAGAAACTTCGGAAATTGTGGACTCGTTTCTCGTTGGCGTCTTCCGAAACTCCTGTACAACGCGACTGAATTACCATCACCTTTAATCCGCAACGAGCTCGTGCGACGTCGCCTAGGCGAGGTGACACATCGCGGCGAGAAACCTTCCGCCTTCCTCTCAGTCTCACCTATCGGCGAAACTGCAAATTGAATTCCGTGTTCGGTAACGCGAGAGAAGCGGTATGTACGTTGGCTCGCGAAAGTTGGCGCGGCGGCAAGCGGGTTGTCGCGATTTACGATTGGCGCACGTGTGTCAGACCTGGGGATGGAAGTTTATGCCGGCGAACCGCTCGCGCCATCCGACAAAACTTATTACCGCGCTCGGATCGCGCGCGCACGAGGGAGGCTGCCCTTGTTTCGCGAGAGTTTCTGGCGTATGTCACATTTACCAGCATTTCCACTTCCTTTTTCTTCCTTTTTTTCTTTCCTCTCTTCTTTTCGCCGAAACGTGCCCGGTGGAAACGCGTCCGCGTTCGAAGGTCGCGATCGATTCGCGAACCGGGGCGTGTCTCTCCAGCGAGCTTTTGCACCTCGATAAATTCGAGTGAGACTTCCGTTAAATATTTGGACAATGAGAGAGAAAGAGCTTTCTTTGAAGTCCCGGTAGAAGGCTCGCGACCTCGAACGTGTGAAATATCGAAATTAAAGATCTCTATTGTGATGGTGGAGACGTGATGGTATAGTGATTCAATCAATTGTTCGAGTTCTTCGAAGATAGTGATTGCCAGTAAATAAAGAAGAATAAAATGAACTGTACACATTTATCGTTTTAGTTTCTGAAGAAACTTTAGATAATAAGATTTTTATTCTCTCCATTTAATTCTAAATGCACTTTTTATTAACAGGACAGTAGTTTGAGTCCTACAGAGATATTTAATATTGAAGAGTTAATAAACTAAAATGCATCCGACACGGCAAAAGTTAATAGTTTATGAACAGTTGAGTAATAATTTAACTTAAAGTTCCCCAAAATCTGTAGAGGAACACATCAACACGAGTCTGCTATCCTGTAATATTTACATAATTGCCAGAAATTAGACGTTAGAAATTGATATAACAGAAAAGAATGTGTTAATTGAACGATAAATATGTCCAAGTGTCCAACATAGTTTTGAAAATATGCTTCTGTTACTGGCGTGTGTACAGATGGATGGGCTTTTACCGAATTAACAGTCCCGATAAATTCCAGAGTGCACGATAAATAACGCTCCGGATCGCTCGACGTGACGAACGAATTCCGGTTGTGGCGGAATTCGTCTCCAAGCGATTGGTATTATCGTTCCTCGTATCGACAACTCCGGTTAACGGACGGCCTCCGATTAACCTGGCCTCGGTTAACTAATGACACCATTGGAAACAAGCTCCCGTTTCTCTCCTTGCCCTTCTCTCTCTCTCTCTCTCTCTCTCCTTCTCTCCCTCCCTCTCTCTCTCTCTCTCTCTCTCTCTCCTTCTCTCTCTCTCTCTCTCTATCTTTTCGTTCCATGGATTCTTGTTTGGGATTTTACGACAGGTCGGCGAGTGCACGGGTCGGTGAAAGAAATAATATACGCGCATCAAGAATTTTATGATTGCAATTAATTTTAATACCGCGTCGCTGAATCTCACGTGCATACTCTCTCGTTGCACGAGAAGCACGCGGAAACTTGGTTCGTTTCACTTTGTACAATTATTTCAAACGCGTGATCGTCTATCCTTGTTTAAACTACGTTGGAATTGCCGTCAAAATGTATCTATATAAAATATCGAAACTAGGTCAAAATCGAGACAAGCGAAAAACTTGTTAATATCTGGCATTACCGGCAGCTCTATTTCCGACATTTATGGATGCATTGTAAAGTTAGAAAATACTCATATATATTTTACTCATATATTTTACGTGTTTTGCATACAGCGTTCATATTAAAATGAACGAATATATTTTAGATTATTATACTTACGCTTGTAAACATGCGCAATAATTAGTTATTTCTTATTAATATGATAAATATCGTGATAAAGGTGCTCTTAAACATATTTATTTTTACTTGAAAATAACGTAAAGTGTCGCTTAATTTACGATATAAACGTTATCGAACACCTGTTATTTTCAAATTATTTTACGGAATCTATTTTACGTGATCGCAAACTGAAATTCCGCTGCATATTGATATAGTATATTTTTCTCTTATTAATCTTACAGGTGAGAGATTCAATTTTTTTAGTTAGATTTACAAGACATGTCTGTCCGTTTTGAATAATAATTGTTTTCTTTCATCGCAAACTTACGGAACTTTGCAGGGCACACTTTCAAACCATTGATAGAAATGAATTAGATTTCAATGTTGGCCTATCGAGAAATCAGAAGTATGTCCTTTTAACTATTCATGCAAACTAAATTCTGATTGATTCAATTTGCTCTAATACAATCTTCGTAGCGAGAAATTCGTCTGTTAAATCTCCAATACTTTGACTTATCAAAGCAATTATCTGTATAAGGATCACGTTATTATTTAGTTAATCATTTTGAGTAACAGACGAACTTCTTATTATTAGTTTTCCAAGTTACACTACACTATTAGATATGAAAGAAGCAATGATAATTTAATCTTGTAAGTTAAATAACATTTTTGTTATTTTTAATTTCCATGTCAAAATGTAAATTAATCCATTTTTATGATTAGTTTTAAAGTGAACATTTCATAATTAATATATGCAGTAAATAATAAACTAAATTTGAGTCAAATTTAATACATTTTCTTGATTTAAATTATTTAATTTCATTTAGTCAAATTAACAACATATTGAATAAGAGCAGCGATCTATATAGAAATGCACTAAGAGAAATGAGTTTGTTATAGGAATAAAAAAGGGATAACAAATATGAAATATGAAAACTGATCGATCAGTTACTATTGCGAATAATTTCTCATTATTCGTTAATGTAACAAATAATACACAATTTTACAATACATATCAAAATAGTCAGTATTGCTAGCAAATAAAAATCTATCAAAAAATATTGGAACAGCAGACTAGCATCCATCATAACAATATAATTTGTCATACATCTACAAATTATTTGAACTTTTTAAAGGAATTGGTGGCTTGTTAAATTAACAAAATCTTTTCTTTCAATGTGATTAAAAATAATTTAAATTGGGTATAATTTAACATTATAATGAATTTGACAAACAATATGAGGATATATGTTTCCCACTCGTTTTTTATACTACTAGTCAATCATTTTGTATAAAATTCTGTAGTTAAAATTAAATTAAATCGTTCTTTTTGAGTAATTACTTGGTTAAAATAGTGTCTTCTTACATACGTATTGTGCATATGTATTCCATCAGCATTACCAGTTTACCACAAGATAAATAGTACTAGTAGTTCTAAACCCGTGCGACTACCTAAGCGTGAGATACGTTTTACATAACTAAATGTAAATGATATGCGCATTACTATGTGTGTTCTAACGTAACGTGCCCACATTCTGCATTCATCCAGGGAGCAAATTACGTTTAACCATACGGCTAACATCACGTCTAACGTTACGTTTCGACTGATTCGCGCGCGGTTCTCTGCACTTGTGTCCTCTCTGTATTTACGACTTGGTATAAGAATAAAGGTCACGATAAATGGTAAACTAAAGGTTAACAGACTTTGCTCTCGTAGTTCGACGAACGAGAACTTCCAATCGTATCGACGACCTCGGTTAACCCGTTCGTCGTTGGTTAATTCTCTCACTATTCTATTCTACCACTATTGCTCTTTTGGCATAAACCTGGGTTAAGTCGAATCTGTACTCGGTCGTATCTCTTCTTCACTGGGTTAGTTTGAGGTCAACCGTCGTTCGTTGGAATGCATTTACTGTGATTCCGTTCGTGCATTACAAAGGTAGGTATACTCGCATTTTGACTGCGAAACGAGAAAGGTTGGAACGCCATGGAAAAAAGCCGCAATGTTATGAAGGTTGGATCGCTAAAGTAAAGAGTTGCACTCTCCGACCGAATTTTGAAGTCGAATTTCCTCGACGGAAATTGAATCAGGAACCATCTTCACGCATAAAATTTCCGGAACGCTAAACTTTGCTTAAAATTACATTTATTTTCCTTTATTGAAGCTCATTTGATCAAAACTGTCTGTTCTACCTTCGTCAATTATTTCGTTATATTTCCTTGGAATTGAAATTTACTCTTTTCGCTTTCTTCGGAAAAATCGATTATATTCCCTTTATTAATATCTTAACTTTTACGCTTCACCCCGTGTATCTGAGAACGCATCTACTGCGAAAGCGAAAGGACGGAAGGGAAGCAAGATGTAGGGGAGAAGAGAAGAGTCAGGAGGAGAAACACTCCGCTCGGAAGTCGTTGAATTTGCATGAATCGCAGCCGGTCGTTACGTTTCAATGCTCGCTTGCCTTCCGCTCGCTTAAATGTCGTTTAATTAGTCGGAACGGCTGAGGGGCCGCGGTATTCATGTACTAGGCGGTACTCCTTCGGCCGCGAATCGCAAACGCGAATAAGTCCATCTGAGATGCAAGCCACTCGTGGCCGCGGGGTAGGAAGTGCGTCTCTAACGATAATAATTATGCGACTGCTCGAGCCAATCGACAGAATCAGTAAACGATGCGTACTAACAAGGTGCAACTCGTTTTTTTTTGTATCCCTACGAGATAAGAGGAGTGAAACATAATGAACGCAACAATATTTATTGTACGACTTTTATACGATATTATGCGACACGCGATTTTAAGTTATCTTTTAAAAATTTTAAAGATATTTGGATATTATAAAACAGAAAATATTGTGATGTAAATGTAAAATATTTTAAATGTTATCTTAATTATGTTAAGATTTTATACATAATTTTAGACATGTTATATTTTTTATGTGCTATACAAGTGCATATGTTATATTTTATATGTTTATGTGTTATATTTCGTATGTTTTTTTCAAAATAGTAGTTAACATAGATATATGCTTAGATTGATTTCATAAAGTTTCTCTTTGAATTTATACGAAAAATTTCAGCAATATAACGATGAAATTTTTATGATTTTTTCATTCATTCATAAATAAAATTGAAGCAGGGATAAATTGGTATTTTGCCTTGCGGAGCGAATATATTATAGAAACGATAGTGCTTTGACATTTTCATTAGGTGAAATAATGCTATTTCATATTTTGTGTCTCTTTATCATCGAAATATATATTGGTTAAAATTCTGACATAAACTAGAAATATATAACTATATTGATGCATCAGTCAATCCATTCGCGAGAAATAGATTTATTTCGCTGCTTTAAACGTATTAATAATTAATAATACAATTTTGTCAGATTATGCGAGTCTGGGACGCGAATGACGCGAAATAAACGGTCTGATAACGAAGCGAAACGAGAATTTGCCGCGATATAAACGATGTTTCGCTGGGATTCGGCAACTCATTTAGTCCGTAAATTTATTCTCTCTATATGTGTGTGTATGTGGTTTAAACTCATAGTCGCGAATATGCTTATGCGTGAAATCGAGGGAGAGTAAATCAGTGGAGCGTAAAATAAAAATTTCTGTATGGAAAGAACGATTTTGTTGAGGTATCTAAAACTAGATACAGATTTGCAAAATAATTTTGTTGTACCGTCAAAATAATTTCATACACTGTTAAATCTGTAGCATCAAATTCGAGATCAAATTTAATCTAATTTAAGTCGCCACTGTTCCTACTCAAAATATCATTATTTTATACTAAACAATGATTAAATTTAAAACCATATAGCATCAAATTGACACTATATATTGTCAAATTTAACCATTGTTTTATTGAGTAGGAATAATCGCGACTTGAATTAGATTAAATTTGACAGATTTAACAGTGTAAAAATTTCAAGTGTGATAAGTAATGTTACTAAAAGTTTTGACATTCTACCAACCAGTTTGAGCATCCTTACATAATTATTTTAATGATTTCAATGAAATTATTTTCAGATCTGTATATACACTGAGAGAGAAATGTGTTGTAAATGTGATGTGACTTACAAAAACTTTCTTATCTTTTAATTAAAAAATTTGGTTGTTCTAATCAAATTTTGAAAATTTTTTAATTTTTAAAAAAAGTAAGAAAATTTTTGTAAGTCACATATTATGCAAATCATTTCTCATTGCAACTAAATTTTTAGATTCTGCAGCAAAACCGTTCTTTCCGTGTGATTACAAGCAACTTATAAATGGAGAGAAAAACATATATAGTTACAAAATCATAACAATGCGACGCATGATAAACGTTACGTTCCTTTCAAAGAGGCGATTAACAGCTTCGAACATAAGGGAGGAATTTTGTCTTCGTGGTTTAATAGGCATTGAGCGAGCATAGAATAATTACAAAATAAATAGTACACGAACTTCCAGAGCAACGTGAATGATCCTATGATGTTTCCCTCTAATCGGACACGACATCGCTGTAAATACCTCACACGAGGTATCTCAGGAGAAATTTCGATTCAGGGAGGTATTATTCGTGAGATATATTAAATGGAGAGATTGACTAGATATAGAATCTGTAGTACAGTGAAAGTTAAACACCAAAACAGTAGTAGAAACTATATAAAAATAATTTAGTATTACTTCTTTTATTTCTACATTTTATTGCTACGTTTAGGATATTTCTCTTTTTGGAAATTACAATCTAATAACTGATCTCTCTAATTTATACCTAAATTTATGCGTTTCCTCTTGCATCAAATCGCCATGAATAATAGCGCGTGGGAAAGTGTGGCATGACGGCTTTTCGAAATGCGGTATATGCGTACAGTATATATGCAGAGTATATAATGTAAACTGAAATTTAGGCGTCATACCTATAATGGATAACGAGAGACTAATGCGCAAACCAATTCGCGACGAAAATCAATCCGCCGTTACGAAAGCGCGCAATCAATAAGGTAATGAATCGCGAGCTGCACTTGGTGACACGATAGCTAGCCGATGCCCTTTCACGATAATGATGCTTCGATGATATTTGCCGGGTACTCCTGTTAATTGCGACACGATATCGATCGCGCCTAAAATACAACCACTGTGCCCTAGAATTGCCGCCACTTTTCTAAATTTAATCTAGAATTTTTTTTTTAAAGAAAGAAATCCAGATATCGATGTCATGTTGTAGTTAATCGAAACAGGAAAGCTCGGGATAGTTAAGCATGAAAATTGATAATAAAACTTTTGCCTTTAAAAAAAAAATCTTGTTTGAAAATAATTTTAATATAAGAGGCTTAGTTTTAATTATATATTTTATTATAAGATAAAAAAGAATTATCTTTCATCTTTCGTTGGATAAAGATTTATTTTAACTCTTCAATGCATAATTTTTTACCTTTTTATTACTGTGTTTTATAAAGTTCTTGCTAAAAATATAAAAATGAAAAATTAAGTCGAGATAAAGTTTATGCAGTTTTTTTTTGTTCAAAGGGTGGAAATTTAAAGTAACAAAATTGGAAAAATTTTTTACATCACAAAAATTTTTACTGTTTTTATTGTTTTCGAAATTGCTACTCGAATACCGATATATTAATAAAAGAATTAAATTGATCAAATTTTTAATGCGTGAGCGAAAGAGCGATAATTTTTGCACACTCAGTAGATAGTATGCAATGTATACGCAATGTACCGACATGTTTGCGGCTTATAAAATCACAGAATGCGTGGAAATTGTCGCGTATATATGCAGTCAAATCAGAATTTAACCAGTGCGGTCGCTTCTATGCGCGCCGTTTGTCGTTAATTCTGGCGCTGCAATTAGCTCATTTATGACAGCCGCACGTGAAAGCGAGGCGTAATCGTCCGAGTTACTCGTGGCTTGCGTATTGCCTCGATTGCAGTGAATGCGTCGTCACTGTCAATTGGGATCTTCCTGACCTTACTGAAGTCAATGCAAGTGTTTAAAGTTTAAACGATGGTGTAATATACAGTATCCCGTCAGCGGATGTTCTTTCATCTACAGATTCTTTGAATCCAATTTGAGTCGGATTATTTGTAGAGAGAGTAGGCTTTGCTTTGTGGAAACGTTCTGTATTAAAGCACTTGCTTTTATGGAAGTAACAGAAGTAACTTCGGTTTGAATTAATCGAAAAGCAATTTTTTTATTCCCGATAACGTCATTGTAATTTGAAACGTTCCATATGATTTCTCCCTACCGTTCCAAAACAATCGTTATTCTTCCATGTTCCGGGAAATGTGCGATTCAGCATTGAAACCCGGGGATCGTTTCTCGATTTCGCGACGACGAATCCGAAAGCTCAGCGAATTTCAGCGGCGCGAATTATTATCGGAGTCGGTGAGACAAATGTTTCCTTCGGGCCGCGTTTCCTCGGTCGGGTGGTATCTAGACAGGCTATCTTTCCACTGTCTCGGGTAACACAACCCCGAAGGCATAACAGTTTCCTCGGCGTGATAACGACGAGACGAGACGAGACGAGTCGAGACGAGACGAGGAGACGAGGAGCGGGTCCTGAGGAATACACACGATGTTACGGCCGCTGACAGGACCTAGCGTGCAATAGACCGTCCATGCAATCGCGCACTATTCATCGATCATCAGGGACGGCGGATCGTTTCTATGGCTACGCCGCAATCGATCGATCGACCGTTCGACGCTATTATATGCACGCCGCGAATCCGTTTCTGTGTTCTGCGCGCCGCAACTGTATCTTGGAATTCATTGGTGAGATGGTACGCTGTCTTGAACGGTATTTAGTACACAGTGGAATACAGGTGCAAAATATTGGGAGCGCGGAATGCAATCTCGAGAAGGAATAATATCTGAATGACGACGTTTCTGGACAATGCATACGGTTTGCTCATCATTCCTAATACTTGATGGAAATTAGTGGGAACGAAAGTTTACTTGGGAACTCTCGGCGTTCAATTAATTTCTCTTGAAAATTTTATTGATGTTATCTTTATTTTATTGATGTAATCTTCTTAATACGTGAAATTAAATGTAATTAATATAATTATAAAAATTATGAGTTGGAATGAAATTAGAAATTGAAAGATTTTATCGCTCGAAAGCTTCTATTATATTAACGATCAATGTATTTTTATACTTTCGAAATTGGTTAAGATTCATATATGAGGAAAAGCGTAATAACTCTTGAAACACTTTGCATATCGCGTACATGTATAACTTACGTGTCTGATAAAATATGTGGGGTAACATTCTAGAGTAGCCAGTAGTCTCTCGCGTTTATATAAATCGTACTTCGGAGAATACTTGACTCTTGTATGCAATGTACAGTAATATGTAGTACACGTAATTGGAAATTAAGCGAGACACATCTATATAGTTGTTATAAGTGTTTACCGATGCACATACCGCAAAACTCCGCGGAGAGCGAAATAATATATCCCATTGTACTCGATCGCGTGGAAAGGCAGGATTTGATCGATGCCCGATGGCGGCTTTCGAGAGCTATTATGATAATTCGAGATCTCAAATAGCAGTTAGATAGACATCTCAGCGAGGTGTAATCAATTAATTTGCGTACCGCAAAGAGTTGTTGAAAGCAAATAACGTGTCGCGCCGCCGCATTTCATCATAGCTTCACGCAAAATGTGATTTGGTTCGCGGCCGTTTCTCGCGTGACTCGGTTCAGCGCCGAGTATCTTTCTACGCGAACGCTAACATCGTGTAATTTGAAACTTTAACTTGCAATTTATCGATAAGCGTCACGAGTGCCAGGCTCAATTAATTTGCATATTGCAAAAATCAACTTAACCAACGTAACAAGCTGGTTCGTTCGATCGTAGTTTGTGCCTGACTTGTTGGCAACATAAAATTTGCGGATCGCACGAACTCCTACTGGTGGAAAGGATAAGTCTAATTAATTCGTACTAATTATTCTGAAGATTATGAGTTGGGCTCTGCTTTCGCGTTGATAAGTAAGATCTACATAATTAGTCCTAAGCTGCGTGGAAAAGCCGAACTTAATTTAAATTTATTTATGATGATAAAAGCTTCTTGTTAAGTTGGTGTATATAATGACAGACTGAAAATGAATCTTCATTCGTTCGGTGAGTGGC
>Ga0157364_1006209_pt1 | contig 12250 bp, 6 predicted proteins | sample AttsexASBM2_FD_111476 | JGI IMG/M metagenome (GOLD analysis project Ga0157364, IMG submission 111476) | Fungus gardens microbial communities from leaf cutter ant in Ribeirão Preto, State of São Paulo, Brazil - Atta sexdens ASBM2 | ecosystem: Host-associated > Fungi > Mycelium > Unclassified ...
GATGATGTGGCATAAAAATTGCAATCACTTTGCGAAGTTCCATGTTATCTCTAACTATAATTAAGCCATCATATCCATATGTTATAATTCGAGAATCGGTAACATATATTCCAATGTTTCTCAACTGATGCATGGATAACAATGCATCTGTGAGGACGATATCTTGAAAATTATTCTGCACAAAAGAAAATTGATGAATTAATTTAATTTTTTTAAGGATTTAAGTAAAAAAATTCAGGATAAAAAATTAAAATAACGATTTTATATATATATATATATATATAATATTTAAAAACTTTGTATACAGTATGAAAGATGTATTTTCATTTCCTTATAGAAATTTAGTACTGAAATGTATGAGTTATTAATTACTTACTTTGAGTACTAAAAATATTATTATTCAGTTTTCTTAATGTTCAAAATAAGTGATTAATTTTATTTTTCAGTTAGCTATTAAGTTGACAAATATTAAATTAGCAAAAATTAAATTTCTGCTAGGGTTATCTTGATAATTATTTAAATTAATCAATATTTAAGAATGTTGATTTATTCTCCTTTTAGATAAAGCATTTTTTATAAAAATATAATTTAACTCATTTAGTATTTCAACTACATACTTTGTACGTATAATCAAATATTCACCTCTATTTCCATTTTATATAACTGTTTAGACAAAGAAGGTACACCTAATATGTCCAGAGGCTTACATCCATGATAGAGCGCCCTGAAAGGTCTTGATATATCTATTATGCAAACAGCATGTGTGCAGAACTCGACCGAGTTCTTGCAAGTGTACACAATCACCTTGTTACCGCCGATCGAAGCCATAGAAGGAATAGTTGTTGTTAGGATCAAGATCTCAAAACGGTCATAACTTTTTTCGTATATCAAAAAATCAGCAATCTACAAAAAAAAGCAAATATCGAAAAGAAAATATCGAATTATTTTCAGGTTTTCTTCAAAAAACACATAAACCGTATCTCTATTCTTATGTAATTTATCATATAATAAGTAATGTTTTAAATAATATTTTAATATAATTTTATATAATCTTACATATCCATCAATTTCTATAAATCCTAGAACATTTACACGTTGTTGTTTACATCGTTTACCAATAATGAACATTATGCCAGTTTGAGAATTGCTAATTCCCAAAAGTTCGCCATGATGTGAAAATTTTACTTTATCTAGTAAGTTTCCATAGAGATGGAAGCAATTAAAAATTTTGGGCAATGACACTTTTATAACATCGATTAGTATGCAATTGCCAGTAGCGCTGCACGACGCAAGCATTGGTAAAGTAGGATGTGAAACTACGTGAAGAACTGTAATGGAAAGAAGACACTATATATAATTATGATATAGTAACCTAACTAATTAAAAAAGTATGTCTAATATGCTTTAAGTAAAAATTAAATGTTTGCTTAGGCTTCTTCATGTTGATTTTACCTTCACCATGATGCTTCAGAGATAATCTCGCTGTCAGTTTACCGGTCAATAACTCGAAAATGCAAAAACGATCTAATCGGTCTAACGTTGCGACGTGATCTGTACGCTGAGATATAGAAAACAATGCTTTGTATTCAATTTCGTCCGTATAAATAACTTCTATATGAGGAATGTTGTCGTGTTGCGTACAAATCTCAAAAATTTCTCCGTTTTTAGAATGAAGTAAAATTCCATCTTTGAAATAATGTTGTTTTCCTACTTGTATAGAATAGAAAGTCGAAATCGACCAAATGAATTTCCACGCCACATTCCAATCCGCAGACGTCTTCTTGTAAAACTAAAATATTGTAAATTGTAATATATAGAAAAATAAAAATTAGATTATAATACAATAAATAAAATCATACAATTCATTATCATACAATAAATAAATTTAAGCTTTGTGCAAAAATAACAATAATGTATTTTTAGTGCAGGGTCTGTATTTGAAATATTTTTATTTGTAAAACAGTATTTGTAAGACAATTGTATTATATTTTGCATTTTAAATACTAAGGTTGACAATATTTTATTATTTGAATTACGAAATACATAAAACTTACGAACTTTCAATTTGAAATACAAAATAAGTGATACTTTTATAATATGCTTCGCTGAAATACAAAATATAAAATACACTTGTATTGCAAAAACTATATTTGAAAATATTTTAAATGCATACCCTTAATTCTGTTTTTAGTCTATATTAAATTTTATAATTTTATAAAATACAATAATTAACGTTTCATTTATATTAAATATTTATTAATACACACCGTAATTTCACTATTGGGATTCACAACTATTACGCCACTTTTATGAGTGACAACAATGGGCTTATTTTTTGGATGTTCGCGTATTTTCGATTTTACCACCGAGTATAATTTATTAGCTTCTATCGCCACGAGCCATACATTTCCGAATTCATCAGAGACAAATAAATTTCCTTCTAATGTCCAGGATGAAGATACGATTCTGTGTTCAGGAAGTAGTGCGTTTACATGATGTATACTTACGATTTTGGAGCACGTACGCACCTGATAGATCGAGAGTGTATTATTATCAATTCCAAGTTGCGATATCAAATGTGGAGGATTCGGTGAACAACTGGCAAAGTAAACAATTTATTAAGTTTTTTAAAAAAATTGAAAAAAATTAAAGAATTTGCTAGCTCTCAATACAAAAATTGTATTATGGAAAGTTACTGAACACTTACTAAATTTCTTGATTAAGATTGTCTATTTTTGTATTAAGCATTGCAACGTGTTTGCCGGTTCTCCAGAGCCACACAATCAATTGAAAATCGGGGAAGGTAGTTAGGCTTATGAGATACTCTGTACCAGCAAAAGAACAGGATAAATAACCATTAATTTTGTCGGGCAGTATGCATCTGGAGATCCTTTGTAGCATCGGATACATATATATTGATATTTTGGGATTATGTTTTCTCTCGACTACGGAAAACATGGAAACTGTCTAGAAAAATTCAAAATATTGATTTTATTAAAAAAATATTATTTAACGGTTATTTTTTTAAACATTCAATAACCTATAAATAGATACTATGAACAATTGTATGCATTCTATACCGGATGTCCAGCCAAACACGATGCACCATCGCCTCTCTCTTTATTATCGAAGCGTTCAATTCGTCTCTCTCTCGTGTTCAGATCCAAAAAACTCACATAAATGCCAGAAGCCGTTGCGATGGCTTCCTTCCCAACAAAAACAAAGTCATGAGATTTTCCGAACTTCATCCACCTGTACAACAATGTAAATCCATTAAAAAAATATACTTTACTCGCCAAGCTCGAAAAAACAAAACGTACCTTGTTTCAATTGTTGAAGAACTCATTTTGCTATATTTTATAATCTGTTGAAATATATAAAAAATTTTTATTGTTTTTGCATTGTTTCTAAATCTTCTTAATTCTGTGTATGACAAGCAAATCTTGCACGTGCATAAGCATCGTGTTTGGTTGCTGAGAGACCCAGATAGCATATTGATCGGGGGTGGCCATAGAAACTGTGCTTAATAAATTCTTTCAAACGTATTCGTAATAAGCTACAGATTTTACACTTTATATAACTAAATATTATAATTTATAATTTATAATTTACAAAATTAAATTGTTTATTTTGACAAAAATTATTGATACAAATTTTTTTTGTCAGTAAAATTTATCGTGAAAAAAATTTCGCGTTATTTAAAAATAAAAATAATTTTAAAAAACAATATAATATAAAAGAAAAATGTTTCCTTTATTTTTTTATACGTGTTTTGGTTGCTGAATGTATGTACCTAATTGTTAAGACTTTCATCGAATACAACATTTTGCATACTTCTTTAGAAGATAATAGAATCACCGAAAGAATGCTACTAAAAAAGTGTGCCACTGGATCAGAGTATTGTGGGAGGTTTGAAAGATGGTAACACCGTTATAGACTGCATCGTACAGCACATAATAATGACCATGCCTTTGACTCCTCCCATTGTTTTGAAGCTTTTAACAATTTATAATAAATATTAGAATAATTTTTCAGTCATACTTTTATGAATCACTTATTAGAAGTGCTCATTAAAAGTAATTTTAACAATTTCATATTTTCTTCTTTCTTTTACAAAATTATTCTAAAAGAAATATACATGATTATTTATCTATTTTAATACCTAATAATATAGTAACATTATAACTTTATTTCAAAATATATAAAATTAGAATTAGTACAGTATTAAGAATAATTTGATAATAACATAAGGAATCATTAATTATATATATAATTTTTTTTATTTAATTTATTTAATTATAATATATTTATTTAATTATAATTTCTATACTGTGACATATATTATTTAAATAAATATTTTCTTAAATATATAAAGAAATAATATTTAAAACGATTTTCACATATTTCATGGCAGAGGTAATAATCGATGGTGGTGCTGAAAGTATCAAAGGGGCACGGTGGAATAGTAACCCAATAACGTGAATCTCGTGCCCCTTCCGAATGCGAACGGCATATATAGGCGAAGCAAACACGATGACTTTTTATTCACGAGCTTTGATCGACGTGAGTGCCAGTCAGCAAGAATGTTTTTCGTGAGGTCAACACTCGTTAGAACAGTTCTATAGATTTTTGTGTTTGATGCAGGAATGGATAATTCGCAAGTAAGCAAATTTATGGAAAAGAAAGAAATCCTAGAGTGCAACTGAGGAGCTAAAAGTACGCGTTATCATTTGTTGGAAGTGGAAAACTATTTTTAAGTGGAAATAGTCAACGCATGTATATTTATCATTTGTAAGTCTTTATCTTTATTCATTATAATAGATATCGTAAACATATTTTGATGTAAAAAGTGATATAAAAATTATATAATTGATAAATATAAAAATTAATTTTTTAAATATATAAAGCCATAAGATTAATTTCGCGGCATAAACAATTTAAATGTATTTTCTTAAATAAAAAAATAATAAAACGATTTTGATATACAATAAAAGCACAGTGTGGGCATAAAATACAATTATTTTTAAAAAATGTTCTATATATCTATTTCTTATATATGTATAAATTAATCAAATTTGCGATTAGTTTTATCTAAAAATTAATTAGCTATGTTAGATATTATTCTATTAAACTTTATTAATAATTTCGCGGGTTTTCTCTGTGTCCAGATCCATTCTTGGAATGCCAACGTTTCATAAACCTTGCAGTCCACTTCATCAGGACGAGGGGCAGCCTGATAATATGAGCATCAGGCTACTCGTCTTGATTTTACGAAATGTTGGCATTCCAAGAATGGATCTGGAGAAAATCCGCGAAATACATAATCTTTATATAGAAAGCCCCCTTTATATAAAAAGCCTCAAGAATGTTATTGTGTATTTATAAATTTGCCAATATTTTATAATTTAATTTTAAGATTAATTTATAAATAAAAATATTATAATAATAAACTTAAAAAGCAATTCAAATAGCAATACAAGCGATAATAAAACAAATTATATTATAATGTTAAATTATACAATAGGAGTCTATTGCAAAGTTATAAAATATAATTGTTTTATTATTTTTACATACGCGTGAATTAAGGTTATTGTTGAAATGGTTACCTTAAAAAGGGGCGAAGACCGCTATGCGTTTAGTATGCGCAACATTTGCTTGTTTTTGTATTCAAGAGGAATCTTCGGCGCTCATCTAGAAGGCGTTTCATGTCGTGCTGCTTGTTTGTACTACTTGTCTATCTCTTCTTTTTTTAATTAAAATTGATTGAAAAGAATGTTTTTAGACTCTCTAAATTTATTCACTGTCGTGTTATCTATTTAAAATACTATCTATTTAGAGTATGTATGAGGAAGATTATATCAGTATTATAAAACTTCTAAAATTGTTTGACATTTACTTTAATATCTTATTAAAGTCTTACTCATGTAGGTAAAAAAAAAAACAAAAATCTATCGTTGTTAAAATTATTAAAACACATAGAATCCTCATTGAGATGTTATATTAGAAAAATTTTTATAAATACAAATAAATTTTAATTTATAAATTAATGTTATTATATGTCTTTCATTGTAGATATTTCTCCAACATATTATAAAAATGTCACAAAAGCAGCGACTCAGTTGGATTCTAGAAATTTTTTTGCTTTCTCTCACCTTGGTCTCATCCCACGAAACTATGCCCCCGAATTATCAGGATACACCAGGTGCATCGACTCTGAAGATAGAGGCCAAAGAATCCGAAGCATCGATAACTTTAGGGAAGGAACTAATCCTCGGTCCTCCTTTGTCGACTAAACCCTCAATCGTCACTGATTCTAATCATATCGTTTCTACAAAACGTGTTCCTTTCGTATCTCCTACGATTGTTAGTCAAATATCTTCCGGAGAATATGTCATTCCCCAAAGAATCATCTCAAAGAATATAGGTCCTCGCGGTTCTCATGTCGATAATCAAAAGTCTTGGATTAGCAAAAGTCCGAAAACCGCTTGGAAAAAGGACAGCTATCTTCAGGCATTGATGCACTCACATAACAGCGATGATCTGCGAGAAGGAATCGTACAGACGGACTCAAAGACGAAGATAAATAGGAGAGAATACGTGCAGGGACCTATTTACAAACCAGAAACAGAGTATGATTCGCCCGATTCGATATACGCATCGAAAAGTCCGCGAATTACTTATGGTGAGCCCAACGCTCTTTCATCTAGCGATTCTTATTCTCAATCCTTTAAGTCATCAATGGACTATAATAATCGCTATAGCGTACCACAGAATTCTTATGGTCCGCCACAAAATTCGTACGAATCTCCGAATAATGGTCCTATATCGCTATATCCTCAAACTTCTTCATATGGATCATCCGGAAATTATCTACCACCTCAACAAGGTGAGACAAGAGGTATTATTGACTATCAAAATTAAATGACTTGATCCACTTAAGTTTACGTTATAATTATTATTATAATAAATTTAGTACTACATTAAAATTTGGTACAAAATTACATTATAATAGAAAAATTTAATTACATTTATCTATATATATATATATAATTATTATTATTTATTAATTTTTTGTCATATTTAAATAAGAATTGCTTAAAATTCCTCAAAATTTATAAATGTATAATATTATAGCTTTACAATAATTTAATGAATTTCGCAGACATTATTTTAATTAGCTTTAATTAATAAAATTAATTCTTCTTCTAATTCTTCGAACTTTTTTTTCTTTATTTTAAATTTTATTAGGATTTGGATTATATTTTCAGAGCTTTTGATTACTTAATTACGGAGTATTTAACTTTTTGTTTTCTTAGGATATGGTTCTTCAATACATACTTCCATTCCACCTCCGGTTTACAGTGCACCCTACGCGCTTTCGGATGTGGCTCAAATTTCTCTTCTGCCAAGTATTGACCTAGGATTGCCGTTTGCTCTTAAATTAAATGCATTTACCATCGCGAAAATCATATTAAAATTGGTGATCTTTAAAATGATCGTGAAATTTATTGCAGTAATCTGTTTGCTGCTTTTCATACCTAAACTTGAGATCATCAAGAAAAAAGTTTCCAATAAAGATGACGATGAGGATCGCAAGTTCTCAGCGCGTAAGTTCTTAGATTAAATCTCCGAACTTCCAACTTTAATTATAATAAAAGTTTTATAATGAATTTAAAATGAGGTTTTTTTAAACGAAAATGTTGTTGTACTTAAAACTATTATTTTCTTAACTTATTTATTGTACTTCGTTATTTTCATTTTTTTAGCTTATGTCAGTATGGAAACATTAAACAATCTCGAAGATATAGTAAAAAGCTCCGTTGAGAAGTACGAGATGCAAAACAATGCTCGTTCAAATTCAACAAAGAAATGCACGACTCCTGCGTGTCGCATTGTCGAGACATTTACGTTCCACGAATCTTGGCATGATTATTTAAATTTATTTAAGAGTTATGTAGAGGAAGAGAGGCAATTCACAGAACAAAGAGGACATTGAGAGTTTTACATTATCATTGAGTTTCATTGTCATGTCATTTTTCCCTGCTTTTGTAATTTTATTTATTTATATGTATACTTATTCATATTTATAAAAATTATTTCATCAATATACAAAATGCTGTATTTATTCTCTCGATTTTTGATTACAAAAATAAATTAAAAAAATTTTTATATAAAGGAATCCGTTAAAAATTTCTATATATGAATATAGAGCGCTGTCAAATCTACTTCGTAATCGACGTCAGTCAGAACGACATGATTAGAGAAGATTACAAGAATGATCTTTCCTTTTACAGCACTGTGATATCATGATTATTCGGTGCCACTGTGTACCAAGTAGCAAAGTACGTTGGAAAATAAAATTTACCTTTTGTTGACCTTACATGTATGTCAAATATAAAGATACATCTGCATAATATTGAATGCGTAGTATTTAATATGCCTTTTATTGATAAAAGGGAAAATTATTTTTGAATAATAAACTTATAATGTAAAATGTGAATTATTCAATTGAAATTGCAGAGTGATGATCGGCTATCTTAATTCATGATAATATAATATTATGTAAAAATTTAAATTATATAAAAATTGAGTACATTCTCTATTTTGCATAGACAGTAGTATTTTGTAAAAATGTTTAATTAATTAATTACAATCTGCGTTTCTTTAGCGAATACGTCAGATATGAAAATGAGGCGCCACATAAAGTAAGATTAACATGATACGTCCTTTCTCACCAGGCATGATACGTCCTCTCTCAATCTCTCTCTCAGGTGGGGATAGATTTACACTCAGTTTATAAACGTAGCATGGTGACACGATATGCCAGTTCTCTCGTGATAGCCATTCGCTGTGCTTAGAACTGCTGATTTTCATCGATTTTCAACCGGACCGTCGATCAGCTAGAACAATGGAGGTAGCAGTTATAGTTGGTACGAAAACTGCAACGACTAAGATTTTATAGCGCTAAAATTGATTATTCTTGTAATCAACTAACAATGAATATATCTTTTCCTAAGCAAATTCAAATATATATAATGATTTTGAGTATTTAATAAATACTCAAATTATTTAATATTTACTAATATTAATATATTAATTATTTAATATATTTAAAAATCTGCTGATAGATTGAATTAATAATTTACTTGTGTACATTCAAAAAATATAGAAAGATTTTAACATAATATTAAAATATTACAATATTTAATGCAGTTTATATTGTTGTTAATTGATTGCGTATTTGTAGAGATTTTATAAAACCTTTTTTATATATTAACTTTTAATAGAAGCAATAAAATCAGAAAGAAGATTAGATATATTAATTATAAAAAATTTGAAAAAATTAAATCGATGTTATTGCAATTAAATCGATGTTATTTCAATAAGCATTTTTTTTAAAATTGCATTTTTTGAAATCTAGTTTGACCTGATCTCAGTTGACACACCGTAAAATTATGCAAAATTATGCGTTTTATTTTTGATTAATTATGTAAGAAGAATGAAAATCGCAACTATGATTCGCGCGAGAGAGCAATTGAAATTTTTGAAGAAGTCTCACAGCAAAAGGAAATGTCTTTAAATGGGCGTGGGCGTAAACGACCTTGAGTGAAGAAACGTCAATCGCCGCAAGGAGCGGACTGATCTCGATTTAAAATAAACCTTGATTTCAATAAAGCTGCAATCATTCAATAAAGCCGCGTATTAAGGCTGCGCAGCATCCCAGCAGAGAGGCTAAGCCATTATTAATAGATTTACGTAATATTATCCTGTCTGTAATTCGCTAATAGAAAGGCTTTCGAAAATTGCATTAATTATTTAAAATTATGTTTTGTTCCATTACAGTGATAATCTTTTATAATTATCAGAGGATATTATCAATATCTTCTTTATCATTATTGTAATTAAGTAAAATTTATTCTGTCATTTGTGGAAATGTTTGATTAGAAATGGAAAAATATTGGATTAAAATCGAATTATCTTTAATTTCATATTCTTTTTTCTCTCTCTCTCTTTCTGTCTCTTTTCTTGATTCTTCCTAGCCTTCGCGTTCCTCAGCATGTTTACATTATGCGAGAAAACGTACGCTTTTCCCGACGAGACAAAAGTCGACACCACTATGAAGGATGTAAAGGAACCTAAAGATATCAAAGAAGCTGCGACCGCGTCGAAAGACGTAAAAGACGCTATCAAAGCGGCCAAGGAAGCAAAGAAGAGTAAGAAGGATTGCGCGCGAGATTGCGGGACTGATTATGATCCTGTTTGCGCTCACGATCCTGTCGACTCCAGCTTTAAGCCGAGAACTTTTGGAACGCAGTGCGCTCTGGATATTCACAATTGTGAAATGGGCACAAGTAAGCATGAAAGCAGCAGTATAAATTGTATTAATCTTATTAATCATTTAAATAATAATTATATTAATAATTATATTAATTATTTATATTAATTATATTAATTAGCTTAATTAATCATATTGTACTTTAATCTTAGAATTGGCTATAAAGAGCAAAGGAGAATGTCCTGGATCCGGCGGAGTAAGACTGTCCTAAACAATCACTCGATCTTGGAAAAGCATCAAGAACCGCGGAATAGAATACTAATCATCGAATAAACTATTAGATTATTATCGTAAATTTATTTAGTTTGAGTAAATGAATCTTAACATGTTGTAACAATGTAATTCTTCCTCTAATGATGAGAGAATAGAGATGATGGTACGCAAATAAGCTGGATATAATTACGCGACAAAATTGATTACTAAACTAAATGCTATGTACGAATATACAATGTAAAATGTACCTATCTAATAGATATTAATGATGAGCAACAATTGATTTTGATTTTTATAATCACTTCCTTTTCTGCGACGTAATTGATCCTAGTATATAGTTTCTAATTACGTAAGTTGTGTATGCAGGTACTGAATAGAATGTATTCTCGGTACGCAAATTTAAACCGGCTTTCTAATCGCGTTTACAATCTGTCCTTACAAATATGTAAGATAAGAAAATATATTCTAATTTCATTCTGAAATACTTGAATAATTTCCATATTTATTTTGTTTTTTATTTTTATTATGTAAGCATATAAAACATTATATGCATTTTAATTTTGAGATACACCCGTTATAAAGAGACTTTTTTATTTAAAAGATTAAAAATTGAACGGAAAAAAAACCTTTACCCATTATTATACTTGTTATTTTGCTAGAAAGAAAGAATATTATTATATCTAATTCCTATTTTATTTATTATTAAATAATATATCATGTGTTTTTATAATGTACACATGTGCGTAATATCGTTGCGTAATATTTCCGTCACTTTCTTGTAATTACAATATAACGAATGATGTCGACACATTCTAGACAAGATATCATTACCGATTGATAAATAAATGTCAAAGCTTTACAGTTTATTTTCTAGATGGCAAACACATTAATTTATAAACTGAAAAAAAATTGAATTGTCCTTTTTATTATACTTGTTCTGATTCAATGTTACGTAACTACCATTTCATTAAATTATTTTATCGTAAAATCGTAAAATAAATAATTGTAATGTTTAGAAAATAATCATATATTTACTATACATAACAAATAATTAATATTTTTATAATTTTATGCCGATTAATTATTTTTTAGATATCTTATAAATATTAGAAAATTGATTTGTCAATAGAATGTATACATCGTCACGTGAAAGGCCATAATTTGTACGCGTGGAGCCATTGTCCGTCAATCTTCATTGTAATAAGTTTATCTTCCAAATCAATGTCCAAGATAATGAGGATGCGGTCGTACGCAATGAAGGACAACGGTTGGCTTGGGAACCGCATCCTCAGTCTGATGCACTTTGTCCCGTCTATGATGTGTTGTTTAGTCCGAACCGTCCGTAACATGACCGACTTATCTTCAAAAATTTACTGTGTAATCGTTTTCCTTTCATTGTGCAAAACGAATACGTACTCTTTCGTCTCGCATATGTGCACCGCAAGTATGCGGATCTCTACAGGTAATTAAATAAATTAAATATATTCGCCTATTATTTTTAACAATTATTTTTAACAATTTGAATTAAATCTTAAGAATACTAAAAGCAATTCAGTCAAAATTGTATTAATAATTATTATACTGTAATGATTATTATACTGTGTGTGAAGTTGAAAATGTTAGATGGAGATTATATATGGAGATAAAATATCATTTATGAAAATGCATATTTTTTTGTCTAAAATTTCAAAAACTTTTTAA
>Ga0157364_1006210_pt1 | contig 12250 bp, 13 predicted proteins | sample AttsexASBM2_FD_111476 | JGI IMG/M metagenome (GOLD analysis project Ga0157364, IMG submission 111476) | Fungus gardens microbial communities from leaf cutter ant in Ribeirão Preto, State of São Paulo, Brazil - Atta sexdens ASBM2 | ecosystem: Host-associated > Fungi > Mycelium > Unclassified ...
ACTGCAGTGTCACGTGCCTCTTCATCATCCAAAAGAAAAGAAAAAGAAAAAGAAAACAAAAATTCCTATAAAGTCAGAAAATAAAAGAAAAAGAAAATAAAAATTATTCATGTCCAAAGTGTCCTATAACACTAGCCAGCTTATTTCAAGGAGTTATTTTTTATTATGATTCTAAAGCTCAATAAAGTATTATATGACTTTTTAAAGATATTTCATTCTATTATCTTACTAAATACACTTGGAAAACTCATCAAGAAGGTTATTAGAGAATGTTTTTAATTCCATACAATATTGAACAAGTTTATCTATTCCAATTAACTAGAAGAACTTAAACAACAGTCCATTACAAATGCTGGTACTTTTCTTACTTATCTAATTTGATTAGGATAGGTTAAGAATTTACAGATAAGCATATTAGTATTTGATATTGCTCAATTCTTTCTATCTTTTAATTATCAGCTTCTACCTACTATTTTGAATAAAGCTAGTTTTAATCCTGAAGTTTCATCTTTCTTTTCTAACTATTTAATCAGTAGGAAAACACAATATCTTTGGAATAGTTTCATCTCTTCTCTTTTCTGTATAGATATAGAAGTTGGACAAGATTCTTTACTTTCTCTAATTCTTACTGTACTTTATCTTTCTTCTGTTTTTTATATCTTTAAAAAAAGAACAAATAATCTAAAAATCCCTATTTCATTTCTATTTTTTGTAAATAATAGACTTTTTATCTCTCAAGAAAAATCTTTTGGAAAGATAAACTCAATTCTTTTTTATAGTTACAGTATTATCTCTTCTTTACTTGAACAGTTTGGACTAATTATTGAATATAGAAAATCAGAAGTCTTTTACTTTTCTAGATTATACAGTCTCTTTAATCCTCCATTACTGGATTTTAGCTAATTTGGAGATTTTATTCTCAAATCCAAGTATCTAGAAATACTTAGGTCTCATATTCAACAGAAAATTACTACTTTAACAATATATTAAATTCTATGCTAATAAAGCTTTATCAATGGTTAAATACTTGAAGATATTCAGGAATTTTACTTGAGATTTCCTTACTTATTAAAAATACCTCTTTTATAGAATATACATACTTTTCATTGTACTATATAACTTCTCTTTATAATACTACAATAAAGTATCACTTTTCTATTCCTTCAAGAAGCTTAGAAAAATATAGTACAAAGTAGTTTTGTAAATTTTATATACTTTTTGTATCTCTTCTACTTTAGAAATTAAAGCTATCATTATATTAATTCTAATTCATCTATACCTTCAGAAACTCAGTGAAAAATATTAACTTAGAACTTTTTTCTTTTCTGATAATTATGCTATCAAATCTCTTCTTAAAAGTAGATATGTCTCCAATTCTAGTCATCACTATCTATTCTTGAAAAACATGATCTTCAAACAAAGACTACAAATCAGAAGTTCCATTATCAATACCAATAATTATTTTAATAATATTTTTCCTTCTTTTGACTTTCTTAATAACAAATTCTTTTCAGGGTTGAAATTAGTTGATATATTTTTGAGTTATTTTGCTTTTTCTATTTTCTGTCTCTTTATTTGTTCTTTGTATTATACTATTCAACTAATGTTTACTACTAGATAAATTCTCATTAAAGTTGGCAGTTGTAATCTGACTATATTAGTAGAAACTACTTTATCAATAATTTTTCTGGCCAGCTATTCTTTAAACACTAAATTTTTTATACTTGACATTACCTTGTTTCCTTTTTTCTATGCTTCTACTTCCTTTCTCTTTCTATCTGTCTGTTGCTTTATTTCCTCTTGTGCTTTTCTTAATACTACCTCCACTTCTTTCTGTATCTTCTTTATTTTTTCTGTAAACTCTGTTGCTTTCTCTATTTTTTCTTTTTTTTTATATTTACTCCCATTCTTAACTTTCTTCCATAATTTGCTATGAATGAAGATACTTTAGTCACTGAATGAGTTTTATTGTTTATTGTAAACTCTACTATTACTAGCTATTCCAGCCAATCCTTCTATCTATGATCAACAAAGAACTGTAAATATTACTCCAGTTCTTGATTCATTCTTTTTATCTGATTATCTATTTGAGGATAGAATGTCATTGACAACTTCATCTCAATTTCCAACATCTTATTCAACTTCTTTATTAACTCTGCTGCAAACTGTAGTCCTCTATTTAACACTACACTTTTTGGCAGTTCATACAACTTCCACATGTTATCTCTAAACAACCTTGCCAATCCTTTCACTATTGTTCCCTTTGTTATTGCTACAAAATGTATTATCTTAGACAATCTACCACAGACCACTAGAATCACATCTTTTTCCACTACTAATGACAACTTTGTAATACAATCCACTTTTCTTGTACCTTACTCAACTTTAACTTCTCTGCTTATGTCTCTATTTTATTTTTCATTTTCTAGCATATATTACATTCTTCTACATATTTCCTCACATCTCTTGTCACCTCCAGCTACTAATAGTTTCTTGTTACCAATTCTGTTGTCTTTCATCTACCTCCATGTTCTGCTACCAGTATGTTATGATGTAAACCAGATAATTTCCACTCTCAACTCCTTATCCTTCAGTATATATATCTTTCCTCCTTTTAATACCAAGTCTCTTTTTATTTGCCACTCTTTTTCTCACAACTTCTTAACTCCCACTTTCTTTATTTCTTCCACTACTCTAACTACTTCTTTGTCCTTACTCTTGGCCCTCCTTATTTTTTCTACAAGGTCTACTTCAAGTTCTTTTATTAAAATCTGATTACTATTATCATTCTTAGTTTCTACTTTCTAGTCTGGTCTTTTACTAAGTTTATCTACTTTTTCTATTTTTGTGTTTGGTACATGCTTCAGAGTAAAATCAAACCTTAATAGATATAATGTCTAGTGAACTTGTCTTTAGTTTAACTTTTATATTTTCATAAAGTATTCCAAATTCTTATAATCTATTCAAATCTTAAACTTGAATTTTGCACTTTCTAAAAGATATTTTCAGTTTTTCAATCTCTTTATAATCACCAGCATTTTCTTATCATAAATCTTACAATTTTTGTCTTTCTTATTTAAAGATTTTGAAAGAAATATTACTAGTTTCTATCTCCTATTTTCACACTTCACAGATAATATCTCTTCTATTATAAACTACTTCTTCAACTCCTAAAACATCTTCTTTTACTTTTCTGTCCACTCTCACTTCTGATCTTTCTTGACCAAATTGTATAATGGTCTGGCTATTATTGCAAAATATTTAATAAACTATTAATAGTAACTTGCCAGTCCTAAAATCTCTATTTTAATTCTCTTCAGTCTTATTGTCACTTCTAAGAACCTTACTTCTCTCACTTTCTACTTATATTTCTTTGGTTTCACATTTAAGTTATTTTCCACCAATCTTTTTACTACCTCTTCTATAATGTCATTATATCCTTCTTCTTTAGTTTCTACTATGAAATCATCAATAAAGCTTACTATTTTTTCAGTATTGATCAAGTTTCAAAGAATCTTGTTTATTATTATTTGAAATACTACTGGGAAGTTTTTAAGTCTAAAGAACATCACTGTCAGTTTGAATAATCCTTTTAAAGTCATGAATATTGCTTTTTACTCATCTTTCTTCTTTATTTGTATATTATTATAGCCTCATTTCAAGTCTATCTTTGTAAATATCTTTTTAATACCAACTTTTTCTATAATATCTAAAATTAAAGATAAAGGATAATTATTCTTAATAGTCTATTCATTTAAATATCTATAGCCTTAGACCATCCATTTCTTACTATCTTTATTTCTTACAAAAAAACACTAACACTGTTTGAGATAACTTTAAGGATCTAATACACTCTTTCTTAATTGTTCTTAAATAAACTCATATACCTTCTCTCTCTCTTTTCTTGATAATATATACACTTTTCTCTTCCTTAGTACAAGCTCTTCTTTCATTTCCATTATGTGATCCCACATTTTTCTCACTTTATTTTTTCCCAAACATCTGAATTTATTTATAAAATTTCTTTAGCACCAATTTTTTTGCTTTCTCTTCTGATTTTACAGTCTCTTCTTCCTCATTCTAGATCTCCTATTTCTCAGCCACTTTCTTTACTTTCATTATCTTCTTCTTTTTTAGTCTTTTCTTTTTTCCTTTTTCTTCCTCTTTCTTCTGCTTTTTTTCTTCTTACTTCTTTCCTTCTTCTTATTTTTTCTCTTCCTCCTTTTGTTTCTACTATCCTGATTTTTTCTGCTTTGATTTCTACACTCCTTTAGACATCTCATTATCTTTACTTTTTCTGTTCTCCAATCAATTTCAAGGTTATAACAAGCTAGTCATGGTATTCTCAAAATTATGCTCCACTTCTGACTTCCAATTATATCAATCTCTGTTCTCTTCTTATATCTCTGATAATAAATATTTACTTCTACTATATCTTCAATAAGCCCTTCCTTGTTGAAGAAACTATCCACATTTTTCATATAGATAGGTCTTTTGAATTTTTTTAGCTTAAACTCTTGTTTCTTAGCAAACTCAAAACATATAATCAATTTCATTGCTCTACTATCCAATAATTCTTCTACTGTTACCTCTTCTTACATATCAATTCTTTCTAACCCAATCTTTACTGTGACTTCTCTTAGCATATTCCTATTATCTAGATTGCAGCAGGATATACTTTCCACTACTCTAGAGAGCATTATAAATCTGTTATAACTATCAGAACCTAATTAAAGACTATTAGATTCTCTTTTCCATTTAAATTACAATTGTTTCTATTGTTTGGATTGTTCCTATACTCCATACTTCTTTGTTTTACCAATTTCTGATTTCTGCAGTTCTTTGCTAAGTGTCCAAAATTCCTACAACTATAATAATTTCTCTTCTTATCTATATTCATAGTATATAGATCATACCTTAACACGAATTCTGTTTGTTAATTCAGATTTACTATAATTGTATTAGTTCTTTCTACTTTTTCCATTGATGTAGATACTATTAGTATTCACTATTAGAACTTCTATCTCCTTAGCCAGACTTGAGATTATAATAGTATTTGCTAATGTGTCTCGTTATAATTTTACCTTGGAATCTAAGCCTTGTTGTCTTTTCTTCTTCTCAACTCCTTCTTAACCTCTCCTCATCTCTCTTACTTTCTCTCCAATTTCTGTCCAAATTTACTGCTCTTTTATACTACTGTTCAATAGAACCAAGTTGGTATCCTAACTCTATAAGTTTTTACCAGATAGTTCCATTCATACTACTCTTGAACTCTTCCACCAATAGCCTTTCCTCATACCTTCTTCAAACTTCTTTTTTAAATCTACTAAGAATTCTTCCACTGTTTCATATTTCAAGTTTCTTAACTCTAGATCTTTCAATATGTTTTCTTTCTGCACATCTGCTGACTCTTCTTGTATATATAACAGCATCTACTGAATCTGCTCTTCTACTACTACTTTCTTTATTATCATTATTAAAAACAATACATATACTGTAATGAATTCTGATATCTTTCCTGAAGTTTTATCAAACACTTGTGGCTTAGCCACTTCTACATTTAACTTAGTGTTGGATCATGGACCTACTTCTGCTCCCTATACTGCTAACAACACTTAGATTTGTATTTGTATTGTTACAAGCTGCTTTTATTGCTGCTGGATTATTTGTTCATAGTTAATAGAAGCATATTAACTCATGTCGTATGGTAGTGGTAATAGAAGTGAGAGTAATAATGATGGTAGTAGAAGTGTAGGTAGTAATAAGATATAAAGAGGTAGAGCAAAACTAGTGTTGGTTTCACTCTTGAACTCATACTTGTTGCTCAACTCAATCTCAGTAAGTACTAGTGAGCCCTCTTCTTGTCCCATCTGACACTGTCTACTAACTACTTACTTCTACTAACTACTACCCTAGTCAAAATATATACTATTTTATTCTAGATGAAGTTAGAAGGACATTTACTGTTTCTCTGTGTGGACAGGTCACTAGAGGATACTGTAGTATAAGGCTTTTATATATAAATTCTAATTAGCATATTCACACAAGATAATATATCTACCTGCACTAGTAGGCTTGAATATAACTAAACAGCCAGATTTCTCTCATCTGACTAGTATATCTCTTATATCTAGGGCTTAGCAATTCTTCTTGACTAAGAAGCAATATTGCCTCTTAGTTGAGGATGATAAGAAAGTAAGAAAAAGGAATAGAGAGGGTTCTGAGTTAGATGGTCTCAAAGATAGAAATCAAGTTCTACTGTTATAAACTTAAGACTTTTAGAGTTAGTCAAAAGAAAGAACCTTGTATAGGGTTTACATAAGAGAACTCTATAAAGATCTTAGTATAAAACCATCTACCTTATATATGCTAGGCTACTGGTTCATACTATAGTACCATTAACCTACTTTAAAGACTATGTATTATCTATAAGGTTAACATATATTAAATATATAATCATAATATTATTCTTTTCTGAACCTTCTATTATGTTCTACCCTGACACATGATTATGTGACAGTGTGACAGTGACAGTATTGTGTGTGATCATTTTTGACAGTAACATATAATGTTATACTAATCCTAATTTTAAATACCAAAAATAGAAAATAACAGGAAAAGAAAATACAAAATAAGAGAAAATAAAATAAAATAAAGTTCACTGTTCATGATTCTGACATAAGATAGAACTTGAAAAAAACCCATTAGCACTTACTAAAATAACATTAAGTTTAGAGTACAAATCTAAGAAGAAAACTAACACTAGTTCTATCTTACTTCTTTATACATCAATATCTCCTATATTACCACTACTATTACCACCTTTTTATAGCAATATGAGTCAACTTAACCCAATCCAAACAGCACAGCTAATTCAACAATACTAAAAGCAAATTACTACTATGTAAATACAGCTCTAGGTATTGACTAGAGGAGTAGAAGTAAGAGCAGTAGGAATAGCAGGAATTCCTCAACCTAACACTGAGTTAAATATAAAAGTAGCCAAGCTACAAACATTTAATGGAAAAGTAGAGAAGATTTTAGGATTTTTGATAGTATGCAGACTATACATAAGAATGAGAATGAGAAAAGCAACAATAAAGAACAAATCTAATAAGTGTTATCATATGTACAAGGGGGGCTAGCTAATATTTGGAAAGAAAACATTTTAGAAGATTTAGAGATAGGAGAACAAGAATATATAATAGTAAGAGAATTTTTAACAGATTTGAAGAAAGAATTTGATAGAGAAAATAATAAAATAATAAAAGTAGAAGAACTAAAGAAAGTAGAGCAGAAGAATAGGACAATGAAAAAGTCTATACAAGAGTTTAGGAGAATAGCAAAAGAGAATGAATATGAGTAAAGACTGTTGGTGGAAGAGTTTAAATGAGAAATAAATAGAGTAATTAGAAGAAAGCTTATGGAGACAAAAAAATCTCCCAGAAGTATTGAACAATGATATGAGAGAGTAGTAAATCTAGATAAACACTGAAGAGAAAGTAAGAGAAAGAAAGAAAGATTGTAAGAAAAAAAACAGAAGTTTTAACTTAAAGACAAAATACAGAAACACAAGGGTAATGATTATTTTAGTTCCAGATCTAGCCCAAAAGACAGGAAATTTCTTAATAGCAAGTATCAGTAAGGCCTACTCTAATAAAGGGAGTTAGACAAATATAACTATAGTGAACCCAAATCAATGAGTAATGCTTATACTTAGACAAGACTCATATATTATGGATGTAAACAGGAAAAAAAACTGTTATAGCTGTTATAAGACAAGAGTGCAGACAGACTTTGGCTAGGGTTAGGGTTAGCCAGACATAGATAAGTAGTATTATTATTAGTCTACAATAAATGGAGAGCACATGACCTGGAAGTCATGTGATATAGGCTAAAGTAGTCTAGAGCAGTCTGGAAGAACTTAGGGTCTAGAAGGATCGGAAAGAGTCTAGAGAAGAGTTAGGGTTAGAAATAACATCAAGGGACAAGAGTTCCTCATGGTGTATATATGGTGTATACATGTATGACGGAGATTAAAGAGTATAACATCAAGGCACATATATATGGCATGGTGGCCTTAATAATAGGACATGAGGTAGAGGCATGAACATAAGGGCTGGTAAATATTGTTGTAACACAGACCACATTGTATTTATATAAATAGAGGAGCAATGTAGTGAAGGCTCCTTGTCGAGTTCTTTTGTAATCCCCACTACTAGATAGCCTACTGAGAGCTTTGCTGAAGTAAGCATACTACAAGTGCTGTTCCGGCAAGTGGTTGCTACAACAATAGCTACAAAAGTTTTAGTTATATTATAAGAAATTGTAAAAACAAAGGAATAGTAAGGTAAGGAAGAAGACTCAAGTATAGAAATAATAGACAAATTAATTAAAATCAGAATGAGAATCTAATAGTCCTTGATTAAGTTCTAAAAGTAACAATAAGTTTGCAATACTCAGTAAAGTGATAAAAAATATATTTCAACTACAACCTAGACCTAAACAATGGAAACATGCTGAGTATTATGGTACACTTGGACACTAACAATTTTCTTTTTCTTTTATCTATTTTTCTTGATTTATTTTTATTTTTATTTTATTTTTTGTTTTGTTTTTTGTTTTTTTTCATTTAATTTTCTTAAACAATGAAGAGGCATGTGACTGTAGTCACATGTGATATCACATGATATGAGATTATAGATCTGGAATGAGGTAGAAGAGTTTAAAATAATAATATTAAAAAACATATTTGTCTTGTAATAATAATGTAGTAGACTTAACAATATATGTATATTAGGATAGATGTATTTATTGTTAGCACAGACTATATATCTATTGTATAAATAGAGTAGCAATGCATCAGAGACTTCTTGTTGAGTTTTCTTGTAATTTTCACAAGATACTTTGTCTATAAGTTTACTTAGTGTACTATTGGCCATTCTTAGACTAGTGATTACCACAACACTGAGAGAAGTAATGGTAAATATTGGGCTTGAAAGAATTGACATATAAAAAAGAGTAATAGTGGTGTTATTGAATAGTAGTACAACAGTGTTAGTCATGAATTCAGAGTTTGCAAGAAAGCTGAGATTTAAGCTGAAAAAAGACTAATATATGTAAGAAATATAGACAGTTTCTTTAACAAGAAAGAACTTATTGAGCATACAGTAGATATTAATATTTATTATTAAGAACATAGGGAAAAAACAGAGATTGACATAATTGAAGACTAAAAGTGGAGTGTGATTTTAGGAATGCTATGGCTTGCATACTACAATCCTGAGATTGACTAGAGGATTGGAAAAGTAAAGATAATGAGATGTCTAGAAGAGTGTGAAAAACAGTAGAGACTAAAGTAGGGAAAACCAAAATAGTAGAAGTAGAAGGAAAAAGAAATAAGAAGAAAAAGAAAAGAATAATAGAAGTAAAAAAAGTAGCAGAAGAATGAAAGATTTGGGACAAAAAGGAAGAAGCAGTGAAGTCAGAATAAGATGCCAAGAAATTAGTTTTTCTAAGGTTCCACAAGTAGATTTATATTTTCAGAAAGAAAGCAAGTAAGATAATGCTGACAAGAAAGCTGTGAGATCATATAATTGAGTTAAAAGAAGAATTTGTACTAAGAAAGAAAAAGATGTATCTATTGTTGAGAGATGAGAGGAAAGAGGTGTGCAAGTTTATTAAAGAACAATTAAGAAAAAAATATATCAGACCCTTAAAGTTGCCTCAAATGACACCTATATTCTTTGTTGAAAAAAATGATGGTAAGAAGAGAATAATTCAGGACTATAAATATTTAAATGAATGGACTATTAAGAATAATTATACTTTATCTTTAATTTTGAACATTATAGAAAATATAGGTACAAAGAAGATATTTATGAAATTGGACCTTAGGTGAGAATATATAATGTGTGAATAAAGAAGAAAGATGAGTGAAAGGTGGTATTCATAACTCTAGAAAGGTTGTTCAAACCAATGGTAATATTCTTTAGACCTCTCTAGTAACATTTCAAACAATAATGAATGAGATCCTTTGAGACTTAATCAATACTAGAAAAGTAAAGAATTTCATTAGTAATATAATAGTGGAAACATAAGAAGAAAAAGAATATGATGGAGTGGTAAAAGAAATAGTGAGAAAATTAACAAAAAAAACAATTTGTATGTGAAACTAGAAAAGTGCAAGTAAAAGATATAAAAAGTAGAGTTCTTAGAAGTAGTAATAGAACTAGAGAGAATTAAGATAAAGAAAAAAGATTACTATTGACAGTTCATCAAGAATTTTATAACAACAGCCAGACTACTATACAACTTAGTAAAAAAAGATTAGAAGTGAGAATAGATAGAGAAACAGAAAGAAGCATTTCAAGAATTGAAGAAGAGGTTTACAAAAGAACTGTGTTAGAATTAGAAATGATGAACTCTATTTTATTTCACTTTCTTTTTCATTTTTATTTTATTTTTATTTTATCTTATATTTTGAGATCTAAGGTTAGAATTACTATGATGTCATATATTACTATCACAAATTATTATATGATATAACTTAGTGTTATTTATAACTAGTATAGTCACACAGTCATATGTCACAAAGAAATATGGTAGAAAGCTCTAAAAGAAAACAATATTATTACAATGTGTTTTACACATAATCTCTTAAAATAGGTTAATAGTACTATAGCATATATAAGGTAGACAGTTTTGGACTAAGAACTCTATCAAGTTCTCTTGTGAATACCTATTCCAAAGTTTTTTCTTTTGATTAACTCTAAGGTTTTGAGTTTGTAATATTAGAACTTGATTTCTACTTCTGAGACTGCTCAGCATCAAATACTCTCATACTGATTTTCTTTTATTCTTGACTAAGGGGCAATACTACTCTTTAATTAAGAATATATATATATAGCTAGACTCTAAACTCAAGAGATATACTAGCTAGGCAGAAAAAGCTTAGCCATTTTATTATACCAAAGCCTACTAGTATAGTGAGATGTAATATCTTTTATAGACATGATAGTTAGTCTTTCATAGTAAAAGCCTCATACTGTAGTATCTACTTGTGACCTGTATATGTAGAGAAACAGCAAGTATTCTTCAGACCCTATTTGTGTTATAAGACAAGTGAGTGGACAGACTTCAGGTAGGGTTAGGGTTAGGACAGAAATAGGACAATAGTATTATTATTAGTCTACAACAGGAAAAGAGCATATGACCTAGAAGTCATGTGAGAGGATATCATAGGCCTAGAGTGGTCTAGAAGGGCACAGTCACTGTGGAGTAGACATGAGATAGACACATTATTGTAGCATGGACCACTTGTAACTTATATAAATAAGGTAGCAATGCAGCGAGGGCTCCTTATCAAGTTCTCTTATAATCCCTACTACTAGATAGCCAACTGAGAGCTTTGCTGAAGTCAGCATATCACAAGTGCTGTTCTGGTGAGTGGTTGCTATAACATTTTGGGATAGAACAACTTTATTAAGTCAAGATAGTTTACAATTTGATTAGAACAATAGTCAGTAGAAGTAAATAGTTAGTAGATAGTATGAGACAAGACTTGAAGAGAGCCTATTAACACTTACAAAGATTGAGTTAAGTAGCATATATGAATTTGAGGGAAAGATCAGCATTAGTTCTGTTTTTTCCTTATATACATCATCATCTCCTATCCCACCACCACCATTATAAACACTATCACTACTCAAACCACCACTATATTACAACATAAGTCAACATGACTTACAAACTATAATCTAGTAGCAACAGGACCAGCTTGTAGTAATACAAGTACAAATCTAAGTGCTGCTAACAGCAATAGAGAGAGCAGAAGTAAAAGTAGAAGTGGCAGCATCCATACCCAATATAAGGTCAAGTGTAGAAGTGGCTAAGTCACAAGTATTTGATAAAACAGTGGAAAAAGTTTTGGAGTTTTTGACAGCATACAAATTATTTATAAGAATAAGAATAAGAAGAGATTTAATGAAGAAGCAAATTCAATCTTATATATAGGGAAGATCAGCAGATGTATGGAAAAAGAATGTATTGGAGAATTTAGAGTTAGAAAATTTAGAATATGAGATAGTAGAGGAATTTCTAATGAATCTAAAGAAAGAATTTGAAAAAGAAGATAAGGAAGCAGTAAAGATAGTAGAACTAAAGAGGTTAGAGCAAAGAAGTAAAATAATAAAGGAGTTTGTTCAGAAGTTCAGAAGAGCAGTGAGAGAAAGTAAATATGAGAAGAGAC
>Ga0157364_1006211_pt1 | contig 12249 bp, 3 predicted proteins | sample AttsexASBM2_FD_111476 | JGI IMG/M metagenome (GOLD analysis project Ga0157364, IMG submission 111476) | Fungus gardens microbial communities from leaf cutter ant in Ribeirão Preto, State of São Paulo, Brazil - Atta sexdens ASBM2 | ecosystem: Host-associated > Fungi > Mycelium > Unclassified ...
AATTAAAATTTATTACTACAAAATTTATTATTACACTAAAGAGTATCAAGTTAAAAAACGCACATTGATCGCAACATGATTAATACATTTTTAATATAATAAGTAAGACATATCAGGTCAACAAGGAAAATAAAAAGAAAAAAGAACAATGTCAATACATAAACAATAATTTGTACAAACCGACAAAATGTAACTATTTAATGTCTTTTAATAATTGTACATAAGTTTGATGTACAATACATTCTCTGCATTTGAGCGTATTGAAATTGAGACTATTGTTGTATGAGTATATAAAGGCACTCAAAATACTAAACATTTAAGAAAATGCTCTTCATCTAATATTGTGACATTCTCCCAATCGAAATTATGTTCAATATTTTATATTTAAGATCAGATTCATAATCGGTATTTATATTTAAGCTACATTATGATCGATATTCATAGTTAGTATTTATATTAAAAAATTTTTCGACGATCTTAAAATAAGAAGACTGTGAATACCGATTTATATGTGAAAAATAATTTATTCCATGATTAAATTTTTCATATAATTAATGCGGAGTCTTTTAATTGATACTTTAATATAATTGCATATCTTTACGCACAGCTGGACGCATTTAGCGTTTTAAATAACGTATTATAAAGTTAAATGATTGCTCACATCAACGACGCAAATCGCGATTAAAGAATCGCGGCATCTCGGTCATCGCAACAGAGCAGACAATGATACATTTCTCAGAAACTATGAATGCGATGCGACAAGTGACAGATACTACACAGTAGTATCCGTTGTATTTACATATATCTGATCTGATCGCGGAGGGAATGCGTCTGATAGCTCTGAATTCTCATGATTCACCTCGGTTAATTAACGTGACCAAGTAGAGAATGAAGCGCGAATGCAATAGACAATAAATTAGCGAAGATTACTCGAAGGCATTATCACAGAAAGTTCGCGCTATTTGATCGCTATTTTTCTAGCAACGAACAAATATGACGTTTTATATTGCGTTAGAACAGAGATTAGACCGGTTATAACTCGAATTTTTACTTACGTATCGCATACTCTTCTTTTTCTCTAGAAATCGTTTTGTTCTTTTTTTTGCAGCATTATCGTTCCAACTGAATTTCTATTTCTTGTGATTGTGTCATCATACTTATCTCGTCGGTTTTTATTGTGATCGACATAATGTTCTTCTCAACTCCCGTTTGCTTTCGTGATTAATTAAGCAAACAGAAAAAAACAATTTGCAATGTCTAATTGCTGATAGCGAGTGAGCTTTAACAGTTGTCTGTTAAATTTTGATCCTAGGTATAATTCTGGTTATCTCGATCCAACCTGGTGTTGGTAGTTCCGCCTCGGAGAGCAAAAGGCCAGCCCAAAACATTTCTACTGTCGACACGTTAATGGATCTAGTCAGAAATATGTTTCCGCCAAATCTCGTGGAGGCCTGTATCGCTCAAAGTCGAACCGAGCCTAAGCCACCTGAGAATGGCAGTGGTAATAATTTTTTTTTAGTTAAAAAAATGTTTTTTTTTTAATTCTTAATTACTAGCATAGAACATCCCGCCTTAAATAAATTTATTAAATGATTTTTCTTTCTAAAACTTTTAGAATGAATCTCACTCTTAAAAATTGAAAATTTTAAGAACTACTCTTTTTTTTCAGAAGTTCCACTCCAGAGTGGAAAAGAATTTAGGGAATAAATGCTGTTTATATGTGGAAAGAAGATTTTGTTTAAAAATTTAGGTCAATACAGATCTAAAAATAAATTTTGTTATACTATCAAAACAATTATGAAAGAAATTCAAACATGATGAACAATCCAGCAAAAAATTTTGCTAGATGACATTGTAGCAATTAATTTGAAAGTCTTACATAATTATTTTGATAATCCAACAAAATTTATTTTCAGATCAATATCTACCTAAATTTTTTTTAGTAATTTTTTTTAGTTTTTTTGTGTATACATATTATATTTAGCACATATTATTTTAATTTTTAAAAAAAGTTTTTTATATGTACATTTTTGTATGTACATTTATATGTACATTTTTATCTAAAGAATGTATAGAACATTATATCAACCTTTATTTAATTGTGATCATTAAAGAGATCAAAGAAAATTGAGACATAATTTTAAAGTCAGAAATTTTTCAATATATTTTCATCGAATTAATAATTATGTAAAAAGAACCATATAAGTAATGTAAGCTCAAGTAGAATAACAAGTTGTGATATCAAAATGATATTAAAATGAATCGGAAATGATTGAAAAATGACTTTTAACGATTATTTTCAGACATTTTGATATTATTTTGATATCATAATAATTTGTTCTGCTTAAAGTGTTAGATTACACAGCATCAACTTTTTCATTTTAATCGGTTTAAATTAATATTTTATCTGTTTTTAGTTCCTTTAGAGGAATGGGAACTGGAGGAGAAGACAGTCTCTGGTTCAAATATTCTTGGACTCGTTGTGTTTGCGACGGTGATGGGTATCACCCTCGGTAAAATGGGACCGCAAGCGAAGCCATTGTTGAGTTTCTTTGACTCGCTATCCGGCGCTATGATGCTGATTACAAACTGGGTCATATGGTAAGACTGTAATAGCTAAGTAATAGTTAAGTATCCGCTTCTCGAGACACATATAATTTTCTCAAGGAAAACTCGTAGAACGTCTACCGTTGCGTAATCGATGATCGCGCAATTTTGTCGTGATAATTCTATCATCTCGATTCTCGCTTATTCTTCATCGAATTATAAAGTCTCCGAATTAAAAATCTCAAGAATATTTTTGTTATATGTGTAGGTTGTCGCCGCTCGGCGTGCTCTCTCTGGTCGCTTCAAAGATCACGGAGATGAAATCGCTCGAGGAGGTAGTCGGCCAACTCGGAATGTACTTCCTGACCGTATTGATCGCCCTGATCATACATGGTTTCCTGGTGTTGCCTGGGATATACTTTATTTTCACAAAGAGAAACCCTTATACATACATAGCGAATATGGCGGAAGCGCTCGTCACTGCCTTCGGCACATCTTCGAGCTCGGCGACGCTGCCACTCGCCATCAGTTGTCTCGAAGAAAAAAACGGCATCGATTCCCGTGTCACCAGATTCGTTATGCCAATAGGTGCTACCGTAAACATGGACGGTACCGCTTTGTATGAAGCTGTAGCTGCCATTTTTATCTCTCAAGTGCGTAAGGTTCCTCTTTCCTTTGGACAGCTGGTAGCGGTAAGGTGAGCTTTCTCATTTAAATCTTAGAAATTCATTTCGCAAAGAAAGATATATTTCTACACGAAATGAATTTTGTTAAAGTATTTAAAAATTTGCTAGATACAGATTTGAAAATAATTTTGTTGGATCATCAAAATAATTATGTAGGAAATCCAAGCATTATGAGCGATGTTGCAAAAAATTCTATCAATTTCCTTATATGAGCATTTTACATAATTATTGATATCCTCTAAAATTTTTAGAATGAATTTTTTCATTCATTGAAAATTGAGCTGGTCTTTTTCAAGGCTAACTCAATTTTTACTCTTTAGAATAAGATTTTATTCCAAAGAATTTAGAAATTGTTGATTGAGTCCAACGAAATTATTTTGACATCTAGCAAAATTTAATTTTAGATACTTCAACAAAATCGTTTGTTCTATGTATCCAATTTATTATATCTAATACTTATTCTAGTATCACGGCGACCGCTGCCAGTATCGGCGCGGCTGGAATTCCGCAAGCCGGCCTAGTGACCATGGTCATGGTGTTGGACACAGTACGACTTCCGGCCAACGATGTCTTCTTAATTATCGCGGTTGATTGGTTACTGTGAGTGTGTTCTTTCTTTCATTACACTAAATTTAAAAGAAATATCTGTAATGTTAAACACGATGCGCTTGCATAATTTGCAGAGATCGATGTAGAACAACCATTAATGTTATCGGTGACTCGCTCGGCGCAGGAATCGTTCAGCATCTCAGCAGAAACGAGCTCGCGACATTACCTCACAGCACGCAGCAAACGCAAAACGGAGCCGATTGTCACGCGACTACATCGATATGAGTTGGGGTTTATTAATCGTTAAATCGCATCTTCTTAAGAGCTTCGCGATCGAAAGATTAATCACCTATGACAAACATATCGGTACATTTATTGCGCGGCTCGTTGAAATATTGCCATATAACTTCTTGGACTTGCGAGAGTCCAAGAATTGAAGAATATATATATATACAAGAAAATAAATTTAACTTAAGGATTAGGATTAAGAGTATAAATAAATAAGGACGATAACATGATATTACTTGTTATAGCCGTGTCATGTCTAAGATTTCTAATTTTTGAGTTTTTATACATAAGTTATCATAAAATTTTGAGGAATACTGTACGCCATTGACGGGTATCTACATTTTTAATCGTACAATATGGCAACGATCGCGAGACGCGATCTTGACAAAGTGTTCTTGCGTACTCAGAGTAAGTGTTCTGTTTTTATCTTAGCCAAATAATCAGTTTAGTTATTAATTATCCTCCACAAACCAGACTACGAAGGGAGCAATCGATACTGTATCATCATATCCTAATGCCATATCTGCGATATAAACGCATGCGGAATGCGAGGAGCGCGCGAATATTTTCCTTCAATTATCTGTATGCAAGTACTGTAAAAGAAAAGAGGATTATTTGGTAGTCACTTACTTGACATCCATTCTGCGACACAAAATATAAGTACGTAACTATAGGACAATGAAATATTGGTTATTAATGTGTAGCTCGCGGTGCGAGCGATGTTCTTTAAATGATTTTCGAATATAAGATATGCTTGAAACTAAATAACTTCTTAACTTTAGTCGTCGTAGACTCCATAAGCAAATTTGCTTGTAAAATGTATAAGTATATAGAACATATATATATATACATTATATATTCTTGTCTTCCATTTTTGCGTTTTACCAGAATTACGCTTATATGATATTTTAATGTTTTCGTTTCAGCCGCATAATTTGCACAGTCCTTTCCTTTGCGTGTTATCTCTACGTTTCTTCAGAAGATTGCATTTATGATTGCGGAATTTATAAAAGATTCACGAAAAACAAAATGTATTTTGAGAAATTGACTTTATTATAATTTTACGATAAAGAGTCACAAAGTGTTTATTGTTACTTTTTTTGTATGACAATAGAAGCGAGGATTACATGTGTAATTTTTGCTTGCGTATATTATTCCGCGGCGATACGTGTTAGAAAATAATTTATATATATATATATATATATATATATATATATATATATATCGTCATGCAGTTCGTGCCATAGATTATTGCCATCATGTTTCGAGGGTAGCTTTTACACCTACTTGATATCCAGTGAATAAAAGCAGACTTAATAAGTTCGATGCCATTAGTAACAACCGCGAAACTTAACCCTTAAGTATGAAGCAATGTTGATTATTTCACAACCTCATTTTTCGATTGAGAAAACGAATATGCAATTTTTCGCATTTTATTTCTTCTTTTTGTTTCTTCATGCGATAGAAAAAAATTCGATAAATCGTAAAACAGTCTGACGAAAATAAAAATCGAAGGATAATTTGTCTTTGTAGAAATTTAATATTATTACTAGTCAATTATTATAATATATGCTCACATATTTTGAGTATTAAAAATATTATTCACTATAAATAGTACTTTTAATACTTGAAATAAATGATGAATTTGCTAATATAAGTATTAAATTTCTATACAGATAAAAATAAGGAGAGAATGATAGAAGCGTAAACAAAGCTTTTAAGAGGCGAAAACTGAGATAACGAAAAAGAAGATAAGGATCTCTTTCACGTTTTCGTTGTCTCAATTTTCGTCTTCTCGAAAATTGAGAAAGAATTTTTTTGTTTACTCTTCTGCCACACTTTCCATGTATTCAACTTACGTTTCAATTTTTATTTTTGTCAAGGAAGAACGTAAACTTTCGAAAAATATACATTCAATCGTTGAGCATATCTATCAAATGACGAAAAGCAAAATCCGTACTTAAGGGTTGAAATACCTTTCCTTTTTTTACAATCTTTCGTCTTTCGGCACAACAAATATGACCATTGCTAAATCGTGATGTCTTTGCGTAATGTAAAAGAATTATGTGGAGAAAATAACAAAAAGAAAAAATTAATAAACGTATCGCCTTTTATTCACGTAAATCCTTTGCTTTAAGATCCCTTTGTTATTTTTTTATACAAAAATTTTCTAATTTCTGACTTCTGCCACATAGCACAGATTGAAAAATGTCAAAATTTATATAACATAATTACTGACCTGAATCTATTTGTCTAGAAAATTTTATTTATATTAATTAAAAGACACTGATTAATTTCAAGGAACAAAAGTAATATAATTCATCAATAATAACAATCAATAAAACAAATCAAAATCTCATCATCTCACATATTTTTTATAAAATCTAAAAATTCACAAATGTGATCTTTTCGTACAAATATTTATAATTTATTATAGAAATCGATCTGGCTCACGCCGATGTAAATTCAAATCATATAAGATTCTAAAAGTCGAACAGACTTAAATATTAAACTTGTACATTTAATTTTATTCTTAATTCATCGAATCGAAAATCGATTCGATAAATCGAGTTATCGAAGTCGCAATCAATTTTATCAATATGATTTTTCTAAAAATATTACGTTATCCATAAGATAATTAATTCTTACTTAATTTTAAACAAATCCTCCATAAATTATACTAATATATCAATATTTACTATTTCAAATTAAAGTTCATAAAATTTAACAAATCTTCCCAACTAAATATATAAATCTATTTTCAATTAAATTATAATTTCTTCCTTAATAAATTAATATATAAAATTTTATAGGGTTTTTTCGTCCCATAATCTCATCTAAAAATTTTTATTTAATCACTAAATTCAATATTTTAACCTAACCTAAGACAGCTTAAATTTCATTCTTACATTCATCTCAATTTACAATTAAAAAACAATTTATGCTTTATACAGTTAATATATTGCAGCCATTTAATTAATATTAATCATTGAGTAATAAAATATTTTTTATTATAATCAAAAAACTATATTTTTATTAAACAGTTGAGCTTAACTAATTTACCTAATTTCTAAAATAAAAATTCCTAATATAATTTCAATTTTTTAATATTTTTCCAATTTTATTTATTTTATCATTATTTTTTATTCTTATTAATTTAAAACAATATTTTCTTACATAATTAAATCTATATAATTATTAAATTATTTTCATTATTTTTTAAACTCTATATATTATTTACCTATTTTAATACCATAAATAACTTTCTACTTCTACCGAACTACTTCTAAAAAAGAATAAATATTAAGTATATTTTAATAAAAATAAAGCATTGTTGTTAAATACTTTTAGTATTCCAAATAATTAATAACTTTTTTTCATAAATAAATTGGTCAGGATCAGAGATTTCTGTATTACAATTACCGTAAAAGACTCAACGTTTATATATGATATATTAATAATCCTTTAACATATAACAGATTTACATATATTTAGATTTTTAATCTTAAAAGAATCTTACAACAGTTGCAAACAGCTGCTTTTTTTGCTGAACACGTCCGAATTCGACGCGAAAGTTACGTTGACCGTTTCGTTTGAACTCGTTTGAACGCGCGCAGCGCGCATGCGCGGCCGTTATGTTTGCTTCACTCTACGTCGCAAAACGTCGCAGTTATTCGGTCGGTCGGGACGGCGCCGAGTTGCGTCGTGTTCACTTCACTTTGATCATATTTTTCTCACTATTCCGTACGCGAGTGATATCGTGCATTCAAGTGTGAACCGTTAGCACGAATCGCGATGTGCAAGAATCTCGGATTGAACGAGAGTTACAGACGACGGAACGGCACGATGGACAGCGGATTGATGTGAGAGTCAATTCATTCATATTAATCTTTTTATCTATCATATTCATGTCGTTTATCCGCAATTTTATGTTCCGATTACGTTCAAGCAGATTATTATTTATTCCTGAATATAAACTCGTTCTTATCTCTGCGTAGTGCAATCGAGCCGATTCAATCGCGCGAAAGTAGTTAGAATGGGAACAATTTGAAGTTTATTATGCGTACGCGCGCGAAATTCTCGCAATGGCGTCGCAATTTTCCAGGTGTGCCACCTTCCTACGACGAACTTTCCGAGCTATAACCTCAATTCGTTTGAATTCCTTCGAGCTGATTGTAAACATAACCGTACATTGCGTTGATCGCAATGTGCCGACTTTCAAAAATATCAGACTCTCTCTTTCTGACTGCAGTATATTTTACTGGAATATTAATCCTTCTAATAAATGTAGGATAATGCCGATATATTCTGCGATTCAATGAGAAGTTCGAGAACGAGGGATAATTGGTTAGGTTAGCCGAAGTATGTCGGTGAAGATGCTTGACGTGGCATTTTTACAAGCATGCAGTTTTTAATTTTTATCACAATTTATTGAGTATTTGAGTACGCTTTCAAACAACTATGAACACAATTTTGTCAACGTTGATGAGAGGCGTCTTCTGGATAATTAGCAAAACAATCAAATGTCTCGAGATTATCGTTCAAGTAGAGCTGAACTATGATAGTTTTACGAAATTCTTGTTTTTCACGTTTCTTGCAAGCACTGCACTTCTTTTTTGGTATTTGAATGATATCCAACCAGATTATTACATCGATGAGGCTTTTCACGTACCTCAGACGTTACGATATTGTGCGTGGAATTTTACGGAGGTAAACATTACAGAGAATTTGTTCTAATACTTTCGAGTGCACAAGTTGTATATTTTCTTTAATGCAGTTTTTATGCAGAAATAAATAAGTCATAAATTATTTTCAGTGGGATCCTAAAATCACTACGTTACCAGGCTTATACTTTATTACCAGCGCAATATTGTCTCCTTTTAATCTTTGCGACATTACTTACATGAGAGGTATAAATGTACTTGGAGCTTTCACAAATCTCTATCTTTTTTTTAACATTATAAAAGAGAATTGGAAGTCCCAGACGGATTGGTGGAACAAATGGTCGATTATTGGATTGATGTATAATCTTACTCTTTTTCCACCGTTATATTTTTGGTCCTTTTTTTATTATACAGATGTTATGTCTGTGAACATGGTGCTTTTAATGTTTTATTTGCACCAATGTAAGCACACGATTATGGTAGCTCTTGCAGGTAATTATTTTGCAGCTGTTTAAGCTGTCATGTGAGAAAATATACAAATAATATTATACAAATAAAAGTAATAAATCACGCAGGTTTATTGGCCGTGCTTATTCGTCAGACGAATATTATTTGGTTCGGTTTCTTTACTATAGAACATGCATTAGATATATTTGATAGCAGGATGAAGGAGCCTATCTCGTCTGAAAAGCTCACTACTTCATTGCATTTTCTTGTAAGTAACATTACATATTACCTGTGAAAAGAAAAGTGCTATTATTAGACTGAAGATTGGGATTGAATTTGATCAATCGAAGCAAAGTTTACTAAATTTATATTGGTTTTCTTTCTTCTGATTGATTAGGATGCTTCCCAGCAATAAAACACAGTCACATTATGTAACATATTGTAGTAATACAAGTGTTGATTTGTAACTGAAATGTCACTTAACTTTTTATTTTACTATTAGAGAGAAATAAAGAAAAGGACATGTTCGAATATATCCGAATGTAATTTTGAAATTTTTTATTAAAATATATATCTTCACAAATATATATCACTTCTAGAAAATAATTTGTAATGAAATGTTAAAATTTGATATTTATATAATATTATTTATATAATATTAGATATTTATATAATGATATAAAATGTATAATAGTGAAGCATGATTGTGTCAACTTATATTATACTTGTATTATACTTGGAAAGTATGAAATCGTATATTGTGTTACACACTGTCGCTTGTGTACATTGTTGAAAAGCATCCTTAATCTTGGATCGGTTTCATAGTCAAGTCTTATATTTGTCATGTCTTAAGTACAGTCTTAAAATATCATGAACCAACCTATCAGAGACCAGTATTCATAATTGATTCTTATATTTGAGGTTGTCTTAAGTACAGTCTTAAGATGTCATAATCGCAGGGCCACATTAGCATCTTAAGACATTACTTAAGATGGTCTTAAAATAAGAACCGATTATGAATATTAGCCAGAGAGTTGTATTAGCATCTTAAGACTAATTATTTCAGATGATCTTAAAATAAGAACGAACTATGAATACTGGCTTTAGTCTTTAGCTTGATATGAGTAATATAGACAAATTAATCTAGTAAACTTCTTAAATCTTTTTTAGTTAATTTGGAGGCAATTAATGTACGAAATGCGCAAAGATCCACTGTCCTTCATCAAGTTCGTTGCGCAGATATGCGGTAGTTTACTTCCTTACTTAACGGTATGCCTCATGTTCATTGCTTTTGTCGCATGGAATGGAGGCATAGTGGTCGGCGATCGTAGTGCCCATGTTGCAACGATCCATGTTTGTCAGATATTTTATTTCTCCGCCTTTGTTTCTCTGTTCTCATGGCCGTACGTTATACCTCATTGGCAAATGTGTTTGCGATTCCTTCATCAGCATTGGATTTTCGTGAGTAGTGCTGTCGCATTGATGGCCGCAACGATATGTTCCAATACGCTCGTTCATCCGTATATTTTGGCTGATAATCGACATTATTCATTTTATGTGTGGAATCGATATATGAGCCGATACGCGGAATTCAAGTACCTGCTGATACCGATTTACTGCGCGAGCCTGTTCGCCATGTCACGGAACATTGCTCATTTGAGATTTCTCACACAGATTAATTATGTTATTTGCGTGTGCATAGTGCTGATACCTCAATTACTGGTAGAACCGCGTTATTTCATCCTCCCGTACATATTTTATCGTTTAAATATGAAAAGGCCAGAAAGGTGGCAGATTCTTTGCGAATCCTTTACGATACACGCTATCAATTTCTTGCATATTATAGTTTTCGCCACCAAAGTATTTTATTGGAAGGATCAGCCTTATGCCCAGCGAATTTCCTGGTGAAATTTATGTTGAATATACAAAATAAAAAAGAATTATATTTTTATGTAAAGTATATCGACACTTGAGAAAAATATATAGAAAGCTACATTGAAAAAAACATGAAGAAAGGTCTCTATCAAGAAATGAAAAGTGATCTATTTTGCGTGAGGTGGTCCGGTTTATGTCGAAACGTATACGGAAGTACGGTTTATATCGAGAAAATAAGAAGAATGATTTAAGTCGCTAAAATTAGAAGGGTCTATATAGCGTAATATTCACTATTCATAAATTACACAAATTTAGTGGAAACTTAAATAATATATGAATAAATGAGAAACAGGATTGAAAAGATTGAAAATTAAAATGATTCCTCCCCCTCTCTCCGTTCTCAATCATACCACTATAAAATTTATGAAAAGAAAATATATTGCGCTATATAACCTCTTCTTTAATTTTATGCTTGAACCGGTTTGAATTGTTCTTCTCATTTTCTCGATATAAATCGTACTTTGTTGCGTTCTGACATAAATCGATCTTCACTCCTTATGCAAAATATGTAGACCACTTTTTATTCATTTCTTGACATAAACCTTTCTTCATGTTTTTCTCGATATAACATCTTCTACGGCTCAAGTATCGATATTCAATATCTTTTCTCGCCTTTGTATTTCTATGAACAGTAATGTCGATTTAGAAAGACAAGTTTAAAGGGAAGATATTAAGAGAGGTAATTACTTGGAACAATAGTTTATTGTTTGTAACTAAAACTTATGGCAAAATTGCTAGCTGTTTTTATTCAGCAACAGTTTATTAATTGTAACTTCATATATTTATCATCAGCACACAATACATTAACCAATTCATTGATAATTACTCATATATGAACGAAAAAAAGTTATCATATGTTTTTTGGTCATGTTGGATTCACTATTTTGAATTTTCAATCCTGGATTCATCATCAGTGATTCAAAAAAATCCTTATAGTTGAACTTTCACGTAAAATACGAAATTATTTCACCAGTTTTGACAAAAAACATTTCGAGTCTACAGTGAACTGATTAAACGTATTTGGATTAGCTTTAAACTCAGTGAATTTTTTGATGAATTTATGACAAACACTAAATGTACGAAATAAATAAATAAATTCTATTTTCATGTAAAGTATTCAGCGTCTTCCTCAG
>Ga0157364_1006212_pt1 | contig 12249 bp, 9 predicted proteins | sample AttsexASBM2_FD_111476 | JGI IMG/M metagenome (GOLD analysis project Ga0157364, IMG submission 111476) | Fungus gardens microbial communities from leaf cutter ant in Ribeirão Preto, State of São Paulo, Brazil - Atta sexdens ASBM2 | ecosystem: Host-associated > Fungi > Mycelium > Unclassified ...
CGTGTATACACACACACACACACACACACACACACACACACACACACACACACACACACACACACACACACACACACACACACACACACACACACACACAAAATCTTATTATCACACAATGATATCGCATAATTGTACAATAATAAAAATCATTGGTTTGTAAATATTTATAAAACTTTTGTCAAAACATATGTTTTGACTTCAATCAAATTACTCATGATACAATAAACAAGAAATGTAATTAGATTAGATATTGTCCGCAGTTATGGTACACTGATTAATTTAAAAAAATAGTTCTATTATTTTCAAGGCATTATTGAAATTACGAAAACAATCTCGTAGCGCCATTGAAAACTTTTTTGTATGAGTCTTTATATTAGAATGAGACAGATAAAGATATAAAAAAAGAAAAAATATAAGTCTTAAACGCAATCATAGAACTAGTTCTCACATGTGAAACACGGCTGCACTTAAACAATAACATCTCAGCGTTCTTTCACTTCTTCAAGAAGAAAAAGTGCCATGCTGTAATCAATTTTCTTGTTCTTGCGCACTGTTAGTTTCACCTCCATTCTGATTGTGATTTACACCGTCCACATGTCCATTTGGTTTTCGACAAACAAAATACACGCTATTATATTCGCACTGTAACATACTATTAATATTCTGGGCATAACGCGTTTTCACTTTTGTCTCTTCTTTCTGAAAAAAAAAAGACTATATGTCCGTGAACGTTTCAGGAATAACGTACGTAAAAATAAAGTTTATTACCTCCAATTGAAAGCCAAAACCTAAAATAACATCACGGATAGCATCATAACTTGGCTCGATCGAGTCTTCGTTTGGTAAATCGCTGAAATGATAGAGCAACGGTCCGAGATTTATCCAGACGCCACCTGGCTTCAGGATCTTATAAATTGTCTCGATAAATTGTACAACGTTATTGGCACAGTCTATAAAGAAACATGTCGCGATACAATCCCAATGGTTGCTCTCCGTATAAACCTGAAATAAATCATGTTGACTGAACAGATAATATTATGATTACTTAGTTAACGCAAAAAGTATTTGTAAAGGAGACTTTAAAATTTTATTTTTAGAAAATAACTAGTGATTTACTAACAAAGAATAAAATAAATTGTATATTTTTATTTTAAATTGTAAATTTTAAAATTATTTTATCTGTAAAAAGATGTAATAATTAAAATATATTATCTTAATAATAAGCGAAAATGAAAACTTGTAGTATTGCACACACAAAAAGTATTCGTACTCTTTTATTTATACTAGAACAGAATAAGTATAAATAAGTAATTAATATTTACTTTCTAAAAGGTTTTTAAAAGATATTTTCTCTGTATAAATATTTTGTATTCATTGTGCATGTTATATATTCTTGTTTTAAAAATTACCTCTAAAAAATCACCCGCGGTCATAGAGAATTGCGCATTTCCTGGAAGATCGCTCGGGCTTACGTCGGGGAAAGAAACCGCTTGCGTCTGGTGCTCAGGTTTCAAATTATTCATATATTGATGTACCCATGGATGTACTTGATACAAGTTTATATCTCTACATCTATTACAAAAGAAAAAATTGTGACAAAAGATGCGAAAATGATTATTTGCCTTATTGTTACTTACTTGTTTAATACAAAGTTTGATGCAAACAGCATAAATAGGGAAAATTCATTTCCTTGGCAGGTATATCCACGCTTCGCAATTTCAAAAGCAAGACGGCCTAATCCTGCACCAGGTACTAAAATATGCACGTCCGATGGTTTACTGGAAATTCAACTATCATTTGATATTTCTTTCAATCATGTCTCGGTGTGGCTTACAAAAGAAACTTTTGAAATATTTTCAACTGTAATTTCATCAAAGGTTCATCCTGTATGTTAATTTAGTGTATCTTTTGATGAAAAGGCAGCTTAAAGTCTTATAAGCTTTAATAGATTTTGCAAGTTTCTCTTGATTTTGCTTTTTTGTGTTTCCTATATTACAATAATTGCTTGTATAATAATTATGAATTATCATACCAATTCTCCAATGGAAATTGATATAATATTTCGTCTACAATTAGCTGATAACACGCTTTTCGTTCCTCAGCACCTTCTACACTCCAGTCCCGTACCAATTGCTTAATGGTAGCTTGTACTTTCTCTTGATCCGACATTACAGGCCTTAGATTTAGCGTCTGTAATGAAATCTATTTTACATAATAGAACAATATCACAGAGATAGCATAGTTTGAGCAGAGTTGGATAAGTTAATTTTTTTTTTTAAATTAAATCTAGTTAAAGTTAATAGCTTTGAAAATTTAATTTTCAATATGAACTTGTATTTAAATAGTCCATATTGAAATTAATTGAAGTAGAAGTTACATTAATAAAGAAAGTAATTGAAAAATTAACAGTTAAATTTGGTCTGAATGAACATTAAAGAAAAAATTTGATCATTTTTTTCATAATTTTTTATATTTTTCCTTTCTCATAATCTTACTTATCCATTACAGAATCACTGGTTATTTTTGTCTACAACTAATGATTAAACAATAAAAGATATAAAATTTCTAAATTATATACTATTATTCTCTCACATTAGGTCTAAAGGTTGACTTCTAAAAAATCAAAAAGTTAATAGTTACCGATAAAATTAATCTTTTTAATTTAACTTTTAACTTTTTAACTTAGCACTATTCCCACCCTATGTTGAAATAATTAAAATTAAATTTAACCAAAGTATATTCCATGTAGCATACATCTTTAAGGAATATCTAGAGAATGTCCTATGTCCTAAGGACATTTCCCAGATAAAATATGTTGCATGGATATAATAAAAATATCAAAATATATTTCAAAACATATTAAAATTATATTGTATAAAAAAACTTTACTAAACTAATTAAATTCTATCTATGTGCGATAAATAAAACGTTAGGTAATATTTCTTACATTGTCAACTTGAGCAGTAGTTGGACATACATTTTCAAATATATGGGCTACATCTTTTATTATGAGTTTTATGATCTGATCATTGTTCTCGATACACCGTTTGACCTCTTGTAAATGTTCCTTATACTTTGACAAAAGCTTCTGATGATGTTGCGGTAGACTAAGAAAATAAGATTCTGTTTTTCTCACTCTTAGCAAGGAGTGTGTCCTGCACAAAAAACAGAAATTAAACAAACAGAAGAATTCCTGCATGCATCGAGCATCGAGTCGCCAACATTATTTACATATTATGATAAAAAAAATATCACGAGAATGACCTCTGAATAGTAATCGCTTACAAATCGAATCTTCGCAATGAACGATAATTAATGCAATGTCTTTCCAGTGACTCTTGAGCAATAATAAAAAGGAAAACTGGAATTCAAGACTATAGTTGTTGTCATACCGGTTCTCGCCATCGACACCGGCATGAAGGAATAAGAAGGAACGAAATTTGAGAGAAAATGGGAAGAAAAGTGAGCGACTCAAGACTGGACCCGCGGCACTCACTTGTAATATCTAAACGCAGAGACGATTCTCTGAAAGTGCTTTCGCTCCTCTTCATCCTCGTAACTATTGTGCATTCTTCTCGGATGCGAACTCGCAGTCGTGTCCATCGCTTCCATCTTTAATATACTTTCCGCGGGCCGCGGGGGTCTTATTTTATAACGAATACTACCTCTCGCTCCGCGTGCCGGAGAGCGTTTGGGTTAGAGTTGGAGAATTTACAGTTCTTTCGTACGGCGCCGACGGTAGCCGCTCCCCGTCCGCACCTTCTGTACCCGAAGCAACGAGAGAGGTGTATGTATACACGAGCGCTAGTAAGGAAGGGAGACGTAATGCAGAAGGTGCAGCTGATGGAGATAATATCATCGATATTCCCTTTTGCGTATTTTTCGCGGTTATAATGAAATAAACGTTAATCAAAGGAGAGAAAGATTATGGGGGATATGGAACGCTTGTCTAAAATGAACGGATCTTGGGAGAACACGATAGATTCTCGTTGTTTTGTTAACTTTAAACTCTTCAATTTCAAACTATCATAAGTTTCCCCTACTCTAAGCCAACTCAGCTGGTTTAGAGTCCAATATTTATAAGAGAAGCGCTGATGTTAAATGTCCTGATTGATCATTGCAATCACGTGATTAGCAGCCAATCATGAATTTATTTCTTATATATTCTGTATATTTAAAATGGTTGCTGAGTGGATAATTGATGAATTTCACAGACCTAGTATTTCTAGACTTCGCATTCGAGGAGTAGGGATAATACTCATTTTAAACTACGTTTCAAAACTTCCCCTTCGAAGAAAATTTTACTCAAAATATATAGTACATGTAACGTATACTATAGCATATAGAGTAAAATCTTCGGAAAGGTTTTGGAACGTAGCCTTAGAAAAAGTATGTTCATTGACAAAAGTTTGAGTTCATCGACATATAGGCCTAGTTTACATAGTGCACTTGATACGAATACTAACTAACTTTCTATTGAATGATCTTAATTTCGACATAATGATATAAAGAGAGTTCCGTGTCCAAACATTTACTTTAAGCCGGAAGGCTTGGCTTGGTTCCCCGGTTTCAAACTAACCTATGGTGTGATACGAAATTAGCGATTCCGCGTATGAAAGAGGATCGTAGCCGACGTAGAATTTGTCCAAGTTACTGATTGGTTAAAGGCGAGCGCTAGATATTCCAATTATAGTGGATTCCAAATCATTCCACAGTTGCTCTCCCTAGATAAGTGACGAATCTTTCTAATACTTCGGGACACTTGCGACGGGTGCTGAATGACAGTTAATACAGAACATGCACTATAGGATTCGAAACATTCAAGAAGCCCCAAATAAATATAATGGCCTCTTGATAATTTCTCTTTTCGTTTTCCGATGCGGAAATATAACATTCAGGATATTTGGTGATATCGCTTTCCCTATATTGAAAAAATACCGAAGACGCAACATGCACTAAGGCATTATAAACGTGAGTATTCGCCATTTTTATTCCTTTCTCCACTCCTTGCTCTGTTCCACCCCGCTGAGCTGAGAAGATTATGGTCTTATAGATTATATTTCTAAGCTGTTGGAAACCTTGTAGCTTCGTATTTATGTATTTCCACACTTCGAAATTTTACCATAAGAGAAAAAAGGATATAAAAAAACTGAAATATTATATATTAACGAGGCAAAAAAATTTATAAAATGTTGCATTGCGGTAAACTGTATCAATAGATTAGAAAAAGGTATTCGATATTTAAATTTCCTGCAGATAATATTCGTTGACAACTTGCTATAAAATAAATACATGACTTGTGAATAAACATCACTACACTTCCTCGCAGATGAGAAATTTCAATCCTTTTCTTCCAATTGACATACATATTTGGCACCTTATCTAAAAATAACCTGAACACTCTTCAGATTCTAATGCACTAATATTACGATAGATATTCAACTGATTTTGAAAGCAAAAATGGAATGAAAGGAGCTACAAAATTTCAAGCAGCAAATCATAACCTGCAATAATCATAACCTATCACAACTCAGTGATGGAATGGGGAAAGAGCAAGGAGTGGAAAAAGGAATAAAAACGCGAATATCTACATTTCTAGTGCTCTACATACACTACGTTACCAATCGCCTACGTAAATTAATCGCCAAGATTCGAGTGTCGATGGATGCATGCAAATGCGAATACGTAGGACACATGTTAAAGGCAATTCATTGGCGGCAACTGTCGGAATGTGGAAAGAAGCTTTTTTACCTTGAAATGCCCGGTCAAATGTTCTCTAGTATTCCCGAATGTTTCTCAGAAAGAAATGATACTAAGAAGTTTATTCGCGTCGCATGCTCCAATATGCTCCTATCATAATTCTTTCTCACTCTAATGCCCTCATTAGAGTGAATAGGAACTATGGCAGGAGCATGTTGGAGCATGCAACGCGAACAAACCTATAGTCTTTACTACTCCTTAGGCGAATTTAGCTGCTGATTCGGATCGTACCAATAGATCGCACGCGCGATCGCTTTTGTTAATATTTGATAGCGATTATATTGTTAGTGTAGGATGAATTAGCTAAGAGAATGGAGATGCTATGAAATGCATACTCGAATGAGATTAATGGTATATTTAATAATAATCCCTATACTAGTTAATGCTTTAATAACTAATTTTATATGAGGACAGATTTAATTCCAAGTTAAAGTTATAATTTATAAGTTAGAACTTATGATTTAGAAATTGAATTAGTTTTTTTTTTTTAGTATTACGTTCGCACGCGTTTAAAGTCTAGAGCGGACGGAGATTGATCAGACAATGGAAGGAGCCGGTATTTTGCGCGTGGCCGCTCTGGAGTGCGTTCCGTTTCTTGCATGAAATGCATGAGTATTTAGTGCATGATATGGAGTGCAGGATATGTTCTGTTTTTTCAATACACTCCATGTTTTAGTAACGGATTCACAAGTTTTAGTAACGAATTCATGCAGTGAACGATAATTTAAAATTGACTGAATTACAAATGCATTCAATAATTATTGTTACATTTTCTTACATTTTTTACAGATTATTCTTACATATGTTCAGACACTTATAATCAAATCCGAAATCGATTCACTGAGAAGCAACTTGAAGTTATAAAAGTTTAAAATATAGGTAAGGATTTTAAGGTTAGATTTGAGATATTGTCACTGTCAAAAATTTTTCATTTTTTTCAGAAATAATTAGCAATAGAAATTCAAAAATACATTTCTGCATTTTAGTTATGAGTAAATGATAAGATTCTGCATACAATCTTTATTATTCAAATCATGAAAATAGCACATATTTTGTCAAAATCAAATCTTAGGAACTTTTTGCTACAATTATATATATCATAGTTATTAAAATCCGTTATTTTTACTTTACCTATTTTATAAGGATATGACTAATGTAACCTCTACCATAATCTACTATTTTATATTCAGGAATTTAAAACGATATGAAAAATAGCAATAATATAACAATATATTAATTTTTCAGTATCATATAAATCAGAGACTAAAAACTGATATTCTATAGCGGTATACGCAAAACCGAGATCCAAATATCAGTATTGGTCATTAAATATCGATTTAACCGAAATTTTTATAATAGTTTACGCATAATTTTTCAGTAATATCATATAATATCGTATATATATTATATAATATACATATATATGAAATATTAAATTAAAAAAATTTTTGGGTACCCTATTTACGTATCTTTAATCTTTATATGATTTTGAGTACACTCGCCCCAGCCGAATTATGATTTCAGTTTCGCGCTAAAATATGTTGAATGCATAAGCTGCATGAACTATCTTAGCTCGAGAGATGAGACACTTCATGCGGTCTCATGCATCGGAAGAGGCGGGATCATGCAATTGGCGGTAGGTTGAATCATGCATGCAGCGAGTGTGCATGAAGAGAAACAGAACTTCTATGCTTCTATGTACATCATGCAAGAAACGTATCTCTGGACGATGCCAGAGATCCCAAAAAGAGAGACTCGTTATGTGACTATGGGTGTGATTGGCTGTGGTCTGGATCGCATATCTATGCTCTATGAACACGTATTATAACCTGACAGAATATGTTATGTATGTTGAAGCAGCTTGTGTTGTCTATTGTTCTGACTATTTTTGGTAAGTTAATTTATCAGATCTATGTAAAATTGTGAGAAAAAGCAATGTATATATTGTCACGAATAAGCTTTAAATTAATAAACGCTTCATAGTTAAAAATAAAATACGGAAGTTAGATACCTGTTTCATTAATAATGTGATTCTCTTGTAGATTTGGATTTTTATATATTTTGGAGATACCACATACATGTTGTGCAGTGAGATGTTTCAATAAATCCAGTGATGGATATACATTAGTCAGATTTCCCAAGGAAAATCAATATCGGAAAGCATGGGTAGATGCTCTTTTTGGAAAGAATATATAAGATCCTTGGATAATCTGAGATTGTGTGAAGTAAATGTTCATCCTAAGAATGCTATCCGACGTTTCATCATTCTGATTCCGTGTACATAGGATGACATCTTCAGTCTAGCCAATTCTCAGAAAATGGATCCATTTCGAGTTAAGTTTCGATTCTCGATATTCACTTGTAAACTTAAGGTTTGTTCATGTTGCATGCTTTAAAATGTTCCTATCATAGTATTTACTTACTCTAACGCGCTCGTTGAAGTGAGCAGGAGCAATAGCAGGAGCTGGAGCATGCGACGCGAACAAATCTTTAGTACTTCTGTGCGTAATAAGTGCGCCGTAGGAAAAATCTCAGTCAGAAATAGTTTCTCGAAAAGAAACGTTGTTTCGATGTCGTTATATTGGAAAAGTTGTCGATTCGAAACTTGCATCGAAATTTTAACATTTTCGACTGATAAAAAAAAATTATGTATGTAGAGAGTGCAATGAGGGTTTGATACATTTTTAATATTTTTGGTATAAATATTTGATATAAATTTGAAGCGAGATTGGCGCGCAAAAAAGTACTGTTCCATCAAGACAACGCACCATCCCACAAGTCGACCGTTGCAATGACAAAACTACGAATTGGGTTATGAATTGATTCCTCATCCACCCTATTCTCCGGATTTGGCTCCGTGTGACTTCTTTCTGTTTTCAAACTTAAAAACTTGGCTCGGTGGGAAGAAATTCTCGTCAAATAAGGAAGTCATTATCGCCGTCAATGAGTATTTTGCAGACTTTGAGACAACCTACTTCAAATGACTACTAAATGTAAACTATGCGTCCTTTCTGGCTGAAATTTGACCTGAAAGGATTTGAAGAGTGGATCTTTCGAGATGTCACGTCATCAAATGGATTGTAGCGCCATTTCATGGAAATTTATCCAACTTATCAAACCCCACGTATATAGATATAGTTCCTATATATAAGAGGGATGACCAAGAAAAGGCAACAAATTATAAAGAGATATCATTGTTATGCACAGCGTACAAATTGTATGCAGAGATGCTGAAAAATAGACTAGAGAAAGAGGTAGAGGAGAAAAGAATGATCCTAGAAACTTAAACAGGTTTCAGAAGAGGAAAGTCGATGATCGATAATATGTTCATGATAATGCACATCATACAAAGGACACAAGAAAGGAGAAGATGGGAAAGTTTTCATGATGTTTGCGGATCTGAAAATTGCCTTTGACAAGGTGGACAGAGGCAAATTATGGGATTGCTTGAGGGAGAAAGGAATAAGAGAGAGCTTAGTTAGAAAAATTGAGAAGACTTACGAAGGAATAGAGGTAACGGTTAGAACGAAGCCAGGAGATACTGAAAGTTTTGTAATGAAAAGAGGCGTAAGGCAGGGATGTGTGATGAGTCTTTTTCAATTTGTACATTGCAGACTTAGACGAAAAATTTAGAGGCAGAGGTATAGATAAACAAAGGATTTGGAATCTTGCGTATGCGGATGATATAATTCTATTGGCAAAAAATAGGAAAGCCCTGCAGGATGTGATAGGAAGTTTTAGGAGAGGAAAAGAAATTAGAGCTATGTACAGAAAAAACTAAGATATTGGTGTGTAATAAGAGAGAAAGAGAGAAAATGGAAATATCGAAATGGGGTAAAAAGGAGATAAAAGAGGTGCAGGAATTTAAGTATAAGCTTTACTTTGAATAGATGAGGCAACTGTAAAGATCACATTAAGAAATTAAGTAGAAGATGGTGACAAGAAAAATATAATTTAGGTGAAAGGATATGCAGGAATGATTTCAGCAGAAGATGGATCTTATTTAAATATTTGGTACAAAATGTTATGGCTTATGAAATAGAAATATGGGGTTGGAAGGAGAAAGAGGAATTGAAAAAGGTTATGATAGATTATATAAGATGGATGTTTAGTTTGGACTGCACACTAAGGTATTTAATTATGAAGAAGCTTCTTATGGATATGGAAGCTCAAGGTAGAATGGGGAATAAGAACAAGGACATTTGAGCATATAAAATAAAATCAAGAAGGGTAGGAAATTTGACAAACGCAAGTTGGGAAGAAAAGAAGAAGAATGATTGAGGGGATGTATAGGAAAGGAGGAGGTATTACAATAGGAACGGATAGGATATAGAAGCAAAGGAAGTGATATATGGGGAGGAAGGTTTTGAGGATCAATTAATAAATACAGAAAGAGAGGTGGTAAAGACAGTGGGAGGACGATAAAATCCAAAAGGCAAGATATAACGAGAGATATAAGGAAATAGAGACAAATGGTAGGGTCTTAGAGTATTTGAGGAAACTTAGGGGAAGGGAAAAGATGAGAAGAGATAAGAGCCTTGTTCAAATTAAGGTGTGGGAACTTAAAAGAAAATAATAAATATTGGGTAAAAGAGTATAGGAAAAAATACAGGGTGCGTCAGGTATGAGGACACTCACATATGTGCTTATCACTTTGCAGCAATATATTTTTCTTTCTTTTTTCCTTTCAAATCATAAATGGAGGACAATAAGCTAACTCATGAAATGAAAAGACACGCTGTTATCGTCGCTATACACGCGAATCACAGTGATTTTGAAATCTCCATATTTTTGAATTTTGCCCGATCGTTTGTTCACAAAGTTCGTCGAGAGTTAGAAATATCTGATAACAATGTGGAAAGTGTTGCCAAGCGCAAAAAACATAAAGCACGTTCAGACACAGTTAGAACATCACAGTTTGTGCAGCAAGTCCAGGACATTATTGATGAAGACCTTTCAAAATCCATAAGGGCCATATCGAGAGATCTTCAGATTTCTGAGTGCACAATCCGTCGCATTGTCCACGAAGACATCCGGTACAAGTCACACGTGATGCGCAAAGGTCAATTTATTTCTGCACGCACTCGAGAACAGCGATTCATCCGGGCACAACGACTTCTATGCAAGTTAAAACATTCTGAAATCTCGGATATGCTCTGGTTTTATTCTGACGAAAAAAATTTTGATCAGGATCAAAAAGTAAACCGACGAAATGATAGGTGGCTATCCTTCCTCAGAAGTTCCTCATGTTATGCACACAAAGTTTCCGGCAACTGTCATGGTTTTGGGAGTGATGAGCAATGAAGGACACGTCATGCCACCCCACTTCTTTCCTCAAGGACTTCTGGTGAATGCTGCTGCCTACATTGCGGTTTTGGAAGAAGTTGTGAAACTCTGGATAGATAGCGTGCGTGATGAAAGGACATACGTATTCCAATAGGACTCCTTCACATAAAGCCACGACGATGCAAGATTGGGTGTCCTGCATGATCACATAACCTCAAACATGTGGCCACCTAGTTCCCCTGATCTTAATCCTTTAGATTACTATGTATGGGGCGTTGTAGAACGGGAGACCAATAAACATCCCTATTACACGCTTGATTCCCTCAGAGCAACTATTACCAGAGTAATGATGCATATGGACAAGGATCTTTTGATTCGAGCATGCGTTTTCGGCAGAGAATTAAAGCTGTTATTGCTGTTGAAGGCGATTTTATCGAATAACTGTATAGCCTACGAGTTACTTACTTTGCTGTAAAAAATTCAATAAAATACAATAAGTTGTCTAAGAAATATACAAATTTTAGTTTTATAGTCAATATGTCCTCAAATACCAAATCAAATACGCACCCTATATTCTGTAATATATATATATTCTGGGAAAAGATAATTTAAAGCACTAGAGGAATATTCGGAAATAAGAGAAAGGTTTAACTAGGTTAGGAAAAGATAAGGAAAAGATCTTAAGGAAACTGTGTGATAAGGAGTTAGATGAGATGAAAGGGAAAATAATAATAATAAAATAAATTATGGAAAGAGAGGGAGGTAGTAAAAAGAATGAAGTTTGAACCAAAAGAGGACAAGGAAGAAATGTGTAGGAAGAGGGAAGATATGGAGAGAAAAGAAAAGTAAGGTGAACTAAGGAGTAAATAAGAAATAAATATGTGATAATAATTATAGATGGTAAGATAAGTCTGTGATATGAGATGAAAACGTACGGTATTGAACGAGAGTATACATTAGAAATAAATATAATTAAAAGAGAAAAGCGGATAAAGTGAAAAGGAATAAAATGAAATAATGTAGTAAAAAAGCGAAGTCAGAGGATCTAATCAGAAAAGTAGGGAAATAAAGGGATAAGCAAAAATTTTTCTAAAATTTTTTTTTTTTTTTTTTTTTATAATAATTGGTTCAACAGTTTTTGGTTGAGGTTTGGTATTTTGAATGAGTTTGATTTTTTTTTGGTGTAAAAAAAAGTTTGGA
>Ga0157364_1006213_pt1 | contig 12249 bp, 8 predicted proteins | sample AttsexASBM2_FD_111476 | JGI IMG/M metagenome (GOLD analysis project Ga0157364, IMG submission 111476) | Fungus gardens microbial communities from leaf cutter ant in Ribeirão Preto, State of São Paulo, Brazil - Atta sexdens ASBM2 | ecosystem: Host-associated > Fungi > Mycelium > Unclassified ...
AAAAAAAAAAAAATAATATATACGTAAAAAAAAAAAAAAAAACAAAGCAAAAAAAATAGAATTGTCAGTATATAATATATATATATATATATATATATATATATATATATATATATATATATATATCACCCATTAAGATTGAAATAGTGTCTCCTGTGCACTTTTTAAGTGAGTTTTTCAAGGTATACTTTTTTAGCATGACTCTTTTACGCATGACATGTCGGTCATGTTTGTTATAACTATCGAATATGCATCGCATTTGCCTTCACATATTACGAGTTTTATGTATTTTCCTACATACGATATCAATTTGATATGTCGTGCATCTTCATGCTAAGAGCAATCGAGCTTTCAAACGATTTTTTGTTGTGAATAAAATCGTTCATATTTCCCACATATATATCATGCGGGAAAGGTGACATTTTAGCTTCCGGAATGCATTGAAATTCATAAACCGAACTAGAGTTTGCCACCTTATTGGTTAGAATCAACGGATGGCTGCGACTTGCTTCTTACTGCTTGATTTTTTAGCAGCCTTACATCACTCGGAAGTCACGTTTCTCTTTTCTACATGTGAGAAGAGGAAAGACTACTTTAAAAGGTCGCGAGCAAGGGTTTTTTATTTAAATTCATCTTTATGAAAAGAGAATTTTTAAAAAATCGCTTGCTGTGAGTGCGTAAAGGAGCTGATTAAATATTCAGTACTTGTGCTAAGTTAATTTCATCTGACATTCGTACTAAGTGTACTAAGTACACTTGTTTTGCCACAGTAATGTGCAATTCAAATACAAGAGAATCTAGTCTAATAAAGCATCGGACGAATTAACAGTCTAATTTAATTACCATTACAAAACGCGACTGCCTGCCATCATACCTTCTCGTGTAATTCGATTTTCATTTTGAGATACGATATCTCTATAATGATATTATCTTTAGTAATTGATTTTTCTATAGATACATGTAATATATTGATTTGCGTTTATCGTACGTAATAACGAACATTTGATTTTTAATAGACTTCGAAAGCATGATATATGTATACGAGGAATTAATACGTGACATTTTGAATATCGATACCCAATTTATTCAACTTTGTTAATCTGATTAAAACTTTATTAGTTAACATACATAATTCCTGTTTTAATACATTTACCAAATCTGTTTCTGATAGTTCTTGAATATCCATATACATTTCATTGCATGAATTTAAAAAATTATAAGTTTACGTGATGTAAGTGAAATAAATGTTAATGTACTAAATTATTTTAACGCGTCTTTATAAATCTTACTCCATCATGAATAGCCGACGAAAAGAGATTATTGTAGTATTATAATAACTTCTATCTATTGAATGTCATTATTGATATCGATGATATGTCATTTTATACGAGACAATAACAGTGCGCGAATGACTTCATCATAAATATTACTCAGGTGATAGTGTACTGACAATATGTGTCGTTAACATCAATTTAATGAGAAATTTATGTTCCATCATACATTGGCATATATAAATCTTTTATAAAGAGCGCAAAGAGGCTTTCTTTTGTACTGCGTTAATTAAAAAGTGATCCACGAGCATGAAGATGAATAAGTTCACGTATCAAATAACATTCGACAAACACATGATATTTACTGTATCTGTGCATCTCGATATTGAATGTGAGTTCTAATATTTGACGATTTTTATGATGATCATTGAGTTGAAAGATAAATAACGTAAAAATAGACAGACACAATTTTTAGATCATTCTTAACTTGCTGTTTTCTTTAGTTTTCTTTTAGTTCGAGAAGAATTAATTACGAATTAGAATGAAGAGCTCACTATCAGATTTCAATAAATCAACGTGTACGTACCTTTAATAAAATCTACCGCCATTTCAAGACCATACGTATCCTTGTCACAATCATCGAGTATGTGAGCTCCGATCTTAACTCCTGGAACGATTTCTCGTTGATTGAGAATATCCAGAGTATAAAGCATTGCCTCTAACGCTTGAACACCTCCTTGAGGCATCACGGGTCCGCACGTGACGGTATCCTCCCTTTCGTGAACCATCATCAGGCCACCTAGCACGAGATCACCTTCGACTACCGCTTCCTTTTTTATTGGCCAGCTAAGATGATGGATCAAGCCATTCGGTTCCATCGATCGAGATTGATGTCGTCGATGTCTGATCGGATGAGGTAACTCATTGTGAAAATAACTCAAACGTACACTCATGCGATTATCATAATGACGCAGTCTCACGGCATCAGTCATCAAGTCCACATATTTATTCAATATCGGTATACGTGAGATGCTATCGGTCTTCGAGATGTCGATCTTCCTGGCCCATTGTTTGATAGATCTCAAACGTCGATCATCGGCCGAGCAAATGCAGCTCAATAATGCCAGAAGCAGAAACTTCATGACGTCATAATCGGTAAATTATGTTGTTTGTTACTAGTTTCAGGTTTCCGACACGTTGGCGATTTCGATGTTGTCGTGGTTTTCGCTTGTCCGCCTCGGGCTTTGAATTCACGATGATTTACGTCGCTACTCTTCCTTGGCAATATGAACGGGAGGGCGATATCAGCTTCGAGAGGAAGATCGGAGGTCTTGCGCACGATCGACGGAAAGGACGTGCCAGTGCGGACTAGGAGAGATTCGACTGATCGTGTTTTTCATATTCCGTATGTATAACGTATATCAAAAGTGAGCAGCAACTGATTCAAAGTTGAATGTGCTATATGTTATTTTCAATGATATTTTAAAAATATTTGTAAAAAAACGTCATATTGAAAAATAAATCATAATTTATAAAATTATATATTTGCAGATTTCAAAAATACAAACCATTTAAATTTATACTGAATACGTATATAAATTTGTATGTATATAAAATATTTAATTAATTGGGCAGGATGCGACGAAAAAATATCAGTGACCAACTTAACTGAAAACAAAATTTGTAAACTTTACAATTATAATTGAGGCGCACCTTGTGATTTACACTGAAAGCATGTAGTTTTCTGAGGTATGATATGTCGCGACATATGTTACCAGTATGCTAATGTAAGAGATCTTGGAGGTACAGAGGCAACATACATACATACATGTGTTGTCATGATGCCTGTGTAATTTTCCATTTGTTTTTATTATACAGGACTTGTCTTTCCCAGTTACACGTTCTTTCTAAGCTTTGTGCAAATTTTATGTGCGACCTTTAGACTATCATAATTTTTCAACATTTTTACGTAAAGGATGAAATGTGGTGCATTAACGCGTTTGTTCGTCGGAACATTTACCAATTTGAATCGTGTCATTTACACGTAAAAATTAGAATAAATTTATTGCCTGGATCTCACCATTCTTTTCATGATAATTTATCACCTTCCTCTTTAATTCTTGAAAAAGATAATATTTATCGCCTATTACGTCCAACATTTTCTCGCTTCTTTTTTATTGTATTATATTCACATACGTTCGGATATTTCAAAATATTTTACGATTGATTGTAATTAATGTTTATTATATTGATTTCAAATCGATATTAGATTGTATATTAACAATAAAACAAAAATAACTTTGAAAATGTTTTTAATTATGCTTTTCTATAGAAAACGAAATATAAATTAAAAACGAAATGTAAATTAAAAACTTATAGAGTAATTCCGACAAATATGCCGTGCTGGAATTTACGCCGCAGAAGTCAGAAAAAATAGAAGGAATGGGGGGAGTAATTTTACAACTACTACCACAACTACTTTGTTACATGCCTTTATATTAGCATTGTGTTATGATTTTAGTTTCTTACTGTTAATGAAATTAATAAAATTATTGTGAATTGAATCGATTTGTCACTGTGTTAAGTAGCGCCATCATAAATTAAAATCATTATAATCTACAATGATTACTGTAAGTCGTGCAGAAGTTAGTAGTTATTTCGTGATATACGAGTGTAGAGGAATAGCATATTGTATAATACAAGTATTTTGTTCTTGTATTCTTTGTTTAGTTTGTTGTCTTGTATATCCCACCTGTTTGGGATATACGGCCTTTTTAACAGGCGGGATTTATGCCCAAAGCATACAAAGTGCGCAGATTGAATTCAGTGCACAATACACAACAAATGCATTACATGTTGTAACATAAAATATGTACCTCATATTATAACACTAGTAATACGTCTAGGAAGATTGTAATTATTATTTATTACTTCATATATATATTTATCATTCTTATTCCTTAATAAAACTTTATAAACGCATTTTATAAGTTATTGTGTTATTTTATGTTTTATTTATATGCATTATTTGTAAATTTTATATGAGCCATACATACCCCCCTCCCTTCCTCTATGAGTAACCATATATCCCATTCCTACAGGATATATGACAAAAATGTAAGGATTTAAAAGAGTTCACTTTTTTAATATGAAATATAAATTTCGGATTTCTAATATTTTTTTTCATAATAGTGGACAGTACATAATAGACAGTACAAAGTGTTTACTAATATAGTACAAAATGTTTACTGATATAGATCGTTTAAACATAAATAATACTTAATAAATAATACTTAATAAATAATACTTAATAAATTAAGTTTTTGATAGATGCGGCGTATATACCGGAGTTACCCCATGTATTCAATGAAATTAAGTTGTTTGAACAAAATGTTACACCTTATCAAGACAATTATTATCCAGCGCTATCAGTTCGGTGACGACTCTGCTATCGGAAATTTTGATAGGTCTTCCGAGTTTCGAACCCGCAGGTGGTATCGTGCAAGCCTCAAGTTTAAATTGCTCGGTCACGAAGCACTGTGCCGCGTTGCATGGTCGAGAAATTGCAGATGTGCGAGCGCGGGCGTGCGGTCGCGCGTCGATAACGACTCCGGATTTTGTGTAATTAAAAACTTCGACGTGGCTACGTCGCTGAAAGTTGCGTTGTTCCTAAACTTCTAGGTTTGCCGAACGATCAGAACGACGGACCGAGGGCGGTTGTAATTCGTTGTTGCGGAATGTATACCTGTTGCGCTGCTCAAACTCCGACAAAAGTTGACTGCGCTGTACCGTGTTGGAATACTCTTGTGCAATTTCTTTTTGTACGCGAACATGCATTATGAATTACAGGAAAGGCTTTACGATCTGACGCATGAGTGTTCAATAGAAGCATGACCAAGTGTCACTCCTTGAGAACCTGTTGCTCACTGTCCCTACATAGTCGGTATTGTACTTGTATAGGTACATATAGCAAAGAGCAGAGAGAGGAGGTGATTGCAATCCCAAAGCAGGAGATAGAAGTTACATTAGAAATGCAGAGTTTTTATCATAGTTTTTTTTGATTCAGAATTGATTTTTCTTTAACGAAAATTTTATGGCTGAATTATACAGTTACTTAATATTCATGATAATGATGTTAATTAAAGTTCATGATATTCTAATAGATGGTAAAAGTTTTATTCCTGAACTAGTTTCATACATTAGTTTCTAGAGAGAGAAAATTCGTTAAGGTGGATCCATTAAAGCATCTGTTAAGAGAAAAGGCACGATAATTCATTACACATTCTATAATTTCTATAATTTCTTCTAATTGTTTCAGCACTCCTTATCGTTTTAGTAAATTATTCCAGTCATAAAATAACAATACTTTTATGATATAAAAGCTGTTTATAACATTTTGATTAGAAATTTTACAAATGGTGTATCAATTTATCTTTGTTAAAATTGATATGATACTTATATGTTATCAATGAAAAGTTAATATTTCTTGTTATTATTAAATAACAAGAATAGACTATTGATTGAGAATTCTCAAATCACACAAATGCATTGGTCTTCCTGCACCCTTTGTTTCCTATATTCCTAATTTATTTCTCTCGAGTAACATTTATCATGAGTAATTTTATTTATTACTCGAAATTCTATAATATACAATGTTGTAATGAATATCGTATAAATTGCTAAAATAGCAATAGCGGTTCGGTAGTGATATCAAAGCGAACGGGAAAGTCCATTTTGTTGACGGTGATAGCAGGAACTCGTTTATTAACGGTGCGTTGTTTTTCGGATGCTAAATTTACGCTGATTGCGAACATCTGCTCGTCAAATCAATTGGTTTTCACCATTGGTTTAGCACGCAATCACGAGCCCCAGGATTGTGAGATCGGTGATTGTTATTAGTATTAGCGCGCGTGCAGTTTTATAAAATAATAATGCACAGCACGAAGATTAAAGGAATAATGAACAAGCCAAAAGAAAAAAAAATAAACGGAATTATCGAATAGAATAATTTTGCTCTTGATTTTTACAAAGTCTTTTAACTTCAGATATGTAAATCTTTTAGTTTTTAGATAAATTATTTATATTTTCATACAGTAGGAAATATTGATATGCATACTAATATCGTAATTCTTCTGTTATTCTACATTTATGGTAATTAACATAATGTTTGCTTATGTACATATATAATTATTAAATATATAAACTATTAATATTATGCAATAGTTCACGATATGCATATTTCTCATCATGCAAGTTATATATTAATTAAATTTGCTTGATATATGAAACACATTTCACTTAATCATTACTGTTTTGAAATAATTTCACTAGAAACTATTTATTCTTTAAAATATTTATCGTTATTCATATCGTTATTGTATATCGTCGTATTTTATTGCATATCGCCGTAAATTGTATTACGCGCAATTGATTATTGGATTAAATAGACAAAGAATTAAATAGATCATGAAGTCGGGATAATTTTCAAAGTATCAGCTATGCCGCAGTTAATTAAGCAGCAGAATTAATCGTAATTGCAAACCATCCAATTAATTGATAATTTACGAATTTAGGCCAAAATGCAGCAGAGATTTTCATCGAATTTGCATCAAATATTTTACAAAACAACCGCAACAATTCGACTTAGAACTAAATGAAATATAATAGACAATGTACGTCTTACTCAAACTGTTTCTATTAATTTCTCAAACCTGAGGATTCTGGATCGTATTTCCTAAAGTTTCTATTTGTAGAGGAAGACAAAGTTGCCTAGCTAGATTGTAACTTTGGTTACTACTTACTTTATATAGACGGAATTTTTAACAATATCTTTTGCAGAAAAGTTAGATTACATCTTGATCTCAAAGTTCGGGAAAGTAATTTACTTGAGATTACTAAAGAAGGGATTACATGACAATGATAATTATAATATAAAAAATTTGTTTTGAATTATTCAAGACATGTTGGCTAAAGTATATTTTTAAAAATAATTTTTTTTTATTGTAAATCAAGGGGGGGGAGAATCTTATAGCGGATTTAATAAAATAACTTACATAATAACTAAGTATAATATAATGATGACGGAAAAGAAATGTTTTGTATGTTGCTCGATATATTACTTTTTTAAATAACATTTTTTAATTAAATTTTTATCTAGAAGATAAATGTCACGCACGGCATATTTGTCGCATGAAATTTATGCTACAAATCGAAAAAACCACGTATAAACTTTTGATTTAATTATTTGTCAGCTAACTGAAAATTTCGCTCGCGACAATTGATTGTCAAATTGAACAATTCTGTTTTTATCGCAATTTATTAATGATTTATTTATCCGCTTATTTTAACGATTATTTTAACGATTTGTTTATGCACCTGTTTTAGAAAAATTATTTTTTGTCTTAGCACAAATAACTCGTTTAATGCTTTCACGACGATTGTTTGAATGACAACATCTCTACCAGGAATACGTTATCTTACATATTTCGAAAAATTGCTGACAGAAAAAGGGTCCGGATGTACAACAGCAAAAATATAACAAATAATTGTTATTTATAATGCACAAAAACAAGTTTAAAAGGGCGAATCACTAATATTTCATTTTTTTTGTAAATAATTTCTCGAATAAATTTAGATAAATATATTTGTTTGAAGGGGGATGTTTTAACGGGCAATCGATAACGATATAATACCATAGCAATAAATCGTCGATGTCACATACTCGTGAGATAAACGTATAATCGAATTGCAAACTCGAGGATATTTCATCATCAGGACTTCAAGAGCGTCTCTTTGTCAGTTAAGTTCGCGCATTTGATTACTTATTATCTTCGTTTGGTGTTTTATTTTAAATTGCGCAAAGACGGTAACATTAATTCAATACACTTTGCTCACATTACTCTTTCTAACTTTTCCGCGAAGCTTTATTTCAAAATGCACGTGCAAAAAATTAGAAAGATATCTTGCAAGAAGCTTTGTAAAAAGCCATCCTTTCCGTCACTCGTATAACACGCGGATTACCGGAAACTTCTAAATCATGAACGATGAAAAACAAGAGACAGCATCGACGGGTATGATTGTCGATTATTTGATTAACGCGATTATCCATTTGCAACAAATTTTGTGTCATATTCTGATGAAAATTTTCGATTTGTAAGGCCCGAAAACAATTTGAAAAGGAGCACGCGCGCGCGTTGCTATGCCGTAGCAGCCACTGACTGGCTGGTGCGACTGCATCAACGCTACCCTCCTCGAACATATCAACCCTCCTCCCTTCTCCCAATCTTCTCTCCTACCCTGCGACCCCTCTCTTCCTAATGGTCTGACCATTTTCTCATAGGTCCTCTCTCTTCACCGTATCTTGGCGCCCTCTCTTTTCTGTCTCGCGTAGCGATCTGTATTGTCTTTGTATATACTAATTTATACCAAGCAATTAAATAATAGCTAGTGTCAACAAGCACATTATTTTGGCTTGAAGAAAATTTTTGAAGATAACGAGATACTTTCGATAAAATAACACTTGCGTAGTGTTTGCGAAAAAAGTGTATTTTAATTATATATTAAATTTAAAAAAATATTACTTGATGATATTAGCGTTTTTAGAACAATACATATGCGAAAATGTGTTACAAAGGTGTTCTTTGATGCATTTTAATTAATTACTTGAAACACGAATTGTTGTAAATTTCTCGATAAATTAATCACAAAGCCAAACTAAGCTAGCTGGTTCTTGTGCAACCATGGCATTAAATGGCAAAGATGAAGGATCGCATATTCCCGTTGTGCCATCCTTTGGTTAGCAGCAGTTAGGAAGGAATAATGATATAACTAAATCTTAATTAGTTTTTACTTGAATGTATTACTAGCATATGAGTAATAATGAATGTAATTAAATTTTAATAATCTTTATGAGAATAACTAAGGCAACTGTTTGGTAATAATAATTCACATCCGTTTTGGAAAATATTTCCTTGTCAAAACTCGCAACGTAATTTCGTAGTCCGTGAGGTGAGTGGTCTCACGCGGCTAAAATACTGCGGTAATTAGCTTACATGGCAATGTATACTGCATGTGGTATTACTGAAACAAGCCACCTCGCACCTATCAACATGTACATCATCTGTATTCAAAGAGATGTCTTTTTCATGTCTCTCATTTTTGGTTTTGCCGCGTCATACAAATAGATTATTCGATTTTCTAATTTTTTTCGTTCAAAAAATTGAAAAAACAAAAAATGTTTTTTTTTCGCTGTTTGTTTTTTTGCAGTTCTGACACGTATCTAACGTAACGAATTTTCGAATATTGTTTTGTACTGTTATCTTCGCGTTTCGCAAGTTTTGTTATCAGTTTGGTCTTCCGTATGGTTCTTTAATGTGTTGTACATGATTGATCCAAAAAACATAGCTAATGTGCAAAACTGAGCTAATGTCGAACAGTTACTAACTACGTTAAGTTAAAACATATTGATTTAAAAGACATATGGTCCTGCTTATACTCGGAAAACGTAACAGATTTTTTGGTTGTGTTACATTATTAATTATCTCATTTTTTTGCTATTAGAAAACGAGAATTTCTAAATAACATTAAATGAAAAAAAAATGAAAAAAATGAATACTATCGCGCGATCAGATTTATTGCATTAACTGTACAACGACAATTATTTGTCTATCTTATATACAATACTTGGGTATTAGATCTTTTGTGAAAACGTAGTTTTTGATTACATTTTTCGAGATACGATTACACAAAGTCAGAGCTGCAACGAGATACAATCTATCTATCCGCGTAATGGTCAAGAACAGTAATTAGAGAAAAGTGCAGGACATATGGGAGTTATCCAATTGAAGAGAAAGATGTTCAGCTGCTTTATTGGAACATATTAATTGTTAAAAAATCGACGATTAATATCTATTGCCATTTCATTATATCTACTCGTAGTTGTAGATATATTATATCTACTCAGAGAAATTCGAGATAAATAGAACATCCTGGTATCCGATAGTTCGAATCACCAGTAGGATGTCGCGTTTAATTCTTGGTGAACGACTTTAAAACTACACGATAGCTCAGTGGCAGGAAATGGCTGGCCCAGTTTGGCATTGCACCATTCCTGCGATTAATTTATCGAGAAATTGAGAGCAATTTCTAGAAATGTGCGACATCTGTTACACGCGGAATAATGTCTTGAAATTCGGCACGTCAGCTGGTTATAGCGTATAACAGTTCACATATCTATTATGCAAAAATACGTTAGAAGTTTAACAACGATACAGTTAATACATGCATGATTCTTAATACTTTATTTACTTTTTAAGGGTTTAACTTTATGAATATTAACATGCAAAATTGGACGAAAAGACATCAGCGACGTGTATATTGAAATTGTGAAATCAATAAAAATTAAGCAATCTCTCTAATTATGAATAATTCATTTCATTTGCAACTTGTTACATAAAATGCGAGGAATGAAAGTGAAAAGCGGGAAAGCAATTCACGCGTTACTATATATAAGAATATCGGACGATTTTTTTGACGTTTCATTTAATCCGTTTGCCGGCAAAGCGTATGAGTAAAGGGAAACAGAAATAAAACGTACTATCCACTCGCTAGGATCTATAAAGTCGCGAATGCACTGAACGACATTGCAAAATGGAGGAAAATGATAGTGATCACGTGCTTGGTGCATCATGGCTGCGGAAAATGGATTAGGCGTGTTTTTGTGCAGTTACTTATGAGATCACGTAGCCGGAGCTGACCGAGGTGGCTTCGGAAATTCGTGCCGGAAGTCTTATATCTCGGTGATCAATTCTCTTGGGGCAAGCCGAGATAAGTTCGTTAAGTGCCGGGTCGCAACCGTGCAATCGACTGTGATTTGTTAAGAATATCTAAAGCTTTGTCTGGGATTAGCTTTCACCGAGTCGAGAACCGTGATTTATAACAGATTCTTAAGCGAGCATGACTTGAAACGCGTGACTTGAAAGATTAATTTTTTTCCATTATTATTCATCCGCGGAACGATGTTCTATAAATAGCGCTATATATGTATCTTTTCTCTTGTCTCGTAGTCTTTTTTAAATTCTCGTGGTTTTTTTGCGAAAGCGAATATAATGACGAACATCATACATAGTGTTGTTATTTTCTAGGAAATATAAATTGCCGGGAAAGAATCCATTTTTGTCAGATTTTTTCCAGAAAAGAATTCTCTTAGCATTAGAGAAAACAGTTTTTGAATAGTTTTTCATTTTTTATTCTATCTTCTTTTTAAGAGCCTTCCTCTAAAATTATCCAAGTAGGTTACGGTTTTTTTTAGAGATAAGATTTCAGAGATATTAACAGAATATATGTATATTTTTAAATAATAATTACACGAATATAGAAAAGGTATTGTTATGTATAGATATTATGCGATGGCATATATTGTCTGCTACGGAATCATTCAATTATGTTAATTCTAGCGATAATATACAACAGATTATTTGTATTAGATATGCTATAATATCTAAATTAAGCTTTAATTAGCTTAACTGTCATTATATATAATTGTAAGTAGTATAATTTTCGAGAGGAAACCATTTTTTTCCACGTTTTCTTTTTCATTCTTTCTCCCCTCTTTTTTACAACGCTAATCATATGTATTATTGTAATTTTTACTAATAAGTTTTTACATTATTATCGAATATCAAGTTTATATTAATCTTATTTTGTTTTAACCGTTTTCGTTTATGGGTTTTTTAAAGACAATATAAACTTATATTACTAATTTTATGTTGTCAGTTGAATCGCCGTAATTATTGCAATTTTCTCGTACATTTCCACCGCATACCGCAATTGTACATGTATATCTACAACAATGCTCGCGCTTCTCAGTCTTTCCGCATAAAGTCATATGCTGCGTATCCATTTAAACATATACAGCGTTAAAATTTTTTTTTATTCTGCTAAGTATATGGGATTCCTTACATTACTTTTAGTAACGAGA
>Ga0157364_1006214_pt1 | contig 12249 bp, 6 predicted proteins | sample AttsexASBM2_FD_111476 | JGI IMG/M metagenome (GOLD analysis project Ga0157364, IMG submission 111476) | Fungus gardens microbial communities from leaf cutter ant in Ribeirão Preto, State of São Paulo, Brazil - Atta sexdens ASBM2 | ecosystem: Host-associated > Fungi > Mycelium > Unclassified ...
GCCTCCGCCGGGGTTTTGGGTACTTTGGTGCAACCATTATGACAAAGTTGAAAAAGCACTCTGAGCTCACCGGTGTCGATGCCGGTTCTCACGCTCAATATGTTTGTAGCCCCCATTATAAATGTATAAACAAGAGTAATTTTCCTCATTTGCGAGACAAACGGACAGTGAACTACATATCCACCTAAAAATATTGGGAGACATCACATGCATTATCTTTTCTAATAAAAGAGAAAGGAAAAAGGAAAGGGAACCAGGTACAACAATAACTACCTAAGAAATATTATCTTGGAAGCAAGAGGAGCTCAACAAGAAGCACTCACTGTGCTGGACTCCTATATAAACTAGTACATGATGGTCCATATCACTCTACCCTAATGTCCATGTATACTTCATGAAAACAGTATATGTTATCAGTGTAAGGGAACCCATCATTTTGTGGAATTCCAAGGCCCAAACACTGCTTATGCCTGTTGACAACCCCACAGAGTTCCCCATTCCTCCCAAACCATAAATGCTGTTGTCAAGCCCACAGAATTTTGTTGTGTTAGGAACTTGAACAAGAGTGGCTGCAGCTAGAGTGAACACAACTCAGTCTTTGTAGTATGAAACTTAGAAGACTCAGTCACTCGCAATACAGACAAGAACTATATATTGACCCGTAGTAATTAGAAGACTACAGAGGTGTGAGTCTGAATCAATACAAAGGCATAATCAACTGGCTCACCTCAGTCACTCACAATACAGATAAGAACTGAGGTGAACGTATGCAAGAGTCCAATATTTATGCTATGAGCCAAACAATACACATATAACAATTGTTCAGAATACTACAAGGTAACACAAAGTGAGTGCATGGTGCAGTGGCACAATACAATGGCTCAGTGCACATTTGTATTTTCCTACAACCTAATGTATTTGTATGCACCTAGAGTAAACATGACTAGATACAAGTGAGATAGAAAACAGGATATACAAGAGTGCTTTCTATAACCATGTCATATGCTGAGTCCACTTAATAAAAGCCCATCTTCCATGGTAGTAATGTTACATTCAATCCCTAACAAAAGCTCATCATTCATAATAGCCTTATTTCCTACAATATGTCCCTGTGGCAGGAATGTAATCAAGTCAAATTCTCATGACTACTCTGTCTTATATAGCAGAGATACTCCTTTCCAACTCAACCTTCCACAGTAGAGTTCCCTTAATTCCCCTATCAACCTCTTTCAGTATCTTATCACTGAAACCTCCACTTGAGGCTATACTCTAAAATCCCTGAGTATCTCCTTTCTATCATACTGTCAGAGTTGTGAGCAATGGACTTGGTTTTTATTTATTTTCTTTCTCTTTTATTTTTGTTTTTGTTTTTCCTTTTATTTTATTTTTAGTTTTCATTTTCACTTTTCTTTTTTTTAGACTTAGACAAAGAGTATGATATGAAATCACATGTAATGGTCATATATGTCACAGTCACAAGTCACACAATCATGTAACACAGAAAAGGACATAAAATATTTTGGAATAGATATTATCATATAGCATGACAACAACATGTTGGCCTTATAGAAAGTATATGAATATTAGGATAAGTTAGTTGTAGTGTGCACATAAACCACAGTCTGAAGTATATAAGGTAGAATAGCTTGTACAACTCTATTAAGTTCTATTATATTACTTAATATAAGAGTATATCTTGATTATATTTCTGAAACCTAAGTTATAATACATACTTGTATATAAGACTAGTAGTTAAGACTAGTAGTTATACTGTAGTTTGCTAGTCTAATAATTAAATATTCAAGTTGAACTCAGTCCACAGTATTCTTTGGTAATAATAGTATATCAGCACTTTCTTTGAACTTTGTTTCATTTCCTGAAGTTATGACTATGTAGCAGACAGATAGCACAGTATATAAACTAAAGCCAAGATTGTTCTGGAAAGCTTATATCATTATGTACTTTGTATGGGGTTTTTATACTTAGTACATCTTTTGGCCAATCTTGTAAGCTTTTACCTTCTAATATAAACTATATCTAACAACTTACTTTAGTTTTTATAGTATGAAACTGAGATAAGACTATGTGGTGTAAGAGTGTCATATGTCAAGTCCACTCATTCAGAAAATATGTCTCTGTGGCAATGCTATTATTTCAATATCTATAAAACAAGCCTATCTTTCATGATGATCACCCTTTTTGCAACACATCTCTGTGGTAGTGATGCAATAATCTAGATATCTAGTCTTCCATAACAGGGATACTTCTATCAAACTCAGTCTTCCATGACAGAGTTCTCCTATGTTCTTCTATCTTACTATTATAACTTAGATCCAAAGGGTTAGGATAAAAGATCACTCTTGTATTGAGTAACACAAGAGAACTCAATGGAGTTCCTAGTACAGACTACTTTACCTTATATAGACTTGGTTCCTGGTTCATACTATGTTGTATCTAGCCTACCCTAATGTTCATGTATTATTTATAAGGCCAATATACTTTTACCATGTTGTATAATGTTATCTATTTCAGAACCTTCTACAACCTTCTCTGTATTACATGATCTTGTGACTGTGACTGTGACATAATGTGACCATCCTGTAACAGTATCCATGTGACCTGTGATGTCATGCTCTATTCTAACTCTAAATAAAATAGAGACAAAAAATGAAAAGAAACTGAAAATAAAATAGAAAATAAAATAAAATATAGTCCAGTATTCACAACTCTGACACTTATTTCTATTAGTGTCTCACCACTGGAACCTTCACTTAGGGTGAGATACTGAGATACTGAGCATCTTCTATACATCTGATATGTATATAAAACTAGTAGTTACACTGTAATTTGCTAGTCTGATAATCAATGAAAATAACTCTTATTAAACTCAATCCCTGGTGTTTGATAGTAACACACCCAATCAGTACTCACTTCTATCTCAGACTTCATCTATTTCTCTAAAGTTGTGACTACATGGCAAACAGACAGCACAGCACATAAGCTGAAGCCAAGATTATTCTACAAGTCTATATTACTGAGCTCTTTCTACAGAGTTATATACTCTGTATATTTCCAAGCCAACTCTACAGACTTTCATCTCTTAGCATGAACTGCACCTGACAAAGAGTAAAAAACAGTTTAATCTTATGTAATAAAAACAAATGTTCAAAAAGATATAATGTTGAAATAATGGAGAACATGAAGTGAGATATATACAATACAAATGAATGACAATATACCTACTTAACAAATATTTCTTAAACAAAGTCCTTCAACAAAACACTTGAATTTGATGCCTACAAGATCTTTTATGAGACCATTGGCCAATTATTCATCAATAGGAATGTATTTAGTAATAATTATTCTATTGGCAAATTTTTCACATATAAAATAGTAATGAAGCTTGATATACTTGCTATACTTTGAGCTGAGGCTATTTTTGATAACCAAAATTGTCTCTTAATCATAAGTAATCAAAGCCAAAAAGACATGAAAAGTAGCAAACTTTGCAACTGATACAAAAGTCTCTGTTACAAACTTTATTCAACTTGTATTTCCATAACTAATAGACCAATTCTCACAAACCAAGTTGCACTGGAAAGCCCTAAATGAAAACTATTTACACATATGTAAGATGTCCAAAGGTATAGCAATTCTTGAAGTTGTCTGTTTTTTTCTTGTAGATGATCTTTCCAGAAATTATATGTTTATCTGCTAGAGAATAGTCAATCTATTTAATGATGCCATTTCAAACTAGGTTTTCATATTTGATATTAATTGCTTTCTCCTATTACTACTTTGAGTGAGGGGATCAGAAAGCTTCAGCCTAGGCATTTGGCTTAGCAAATACTAAGCTTATCCACCATCAATGGTAACCATATTTCTTTTAAAAGCAGTTAAGCAGTAATATTTTATAAGCTTTCTCATATAGGTTGAAGGGTCTATTTTTGGCAGAAAATTCTACTTTGATAACTTTGGCTCAGTAGTTAGTGATCTAGAAAACATAGTATAGGATTGTTGTTCATCAGGAATAAAGAGAATAGATTATTACTCAATAATGATAGAGGAAATAGAGATAGTAGAAATATCAGGAGACAACAGGATCTGTGGCATGTGATAAATTAAAGCTTCATTATTATCCACATCATCAATATATGATATGTCTATAAGTAACTTCTAGTCTATAGGATTTTTTCCATTTCCATTTTATTTTTCTTTTCATTTTGTTTTTCTTTTATTTAGGGTTAGGTGTTGTAACAACCACTTGCCAGAACGGCACTCATAGTTAGCTGACTTTAGCAAAGCTCTAAACTGACTATCTTGTAGTGGGGATTACAAGAGAACTTGACAAGGAGCCCTCACTATATTATCCACTATTTATATACATGGCTCCTAGTCTGTGCTACAATAATATCTATCCGGCCCTTAAGTTCATGCATCATCCTCATGTCTATTACTCATCCTCCATGCATCTACCTTGAGGCCACCATGCTTCCTACATGTGCCCTGATGTCATACCTTTAATCTCCACTATATATGTACACACCATGTGTATACTATAAGGAACCATTGTCTGTTAACATCATCTCCTAACCCTAACTCTATCTAGACTCTTCTTGATCCTTCTAGACCCTAAGTTCTTTCAGACTGCTCTAGACTACTCTAGCCTATATCACATGACTTCCAGATCACATGCTCTCCATCCATTGTAGACTAATAATATAACTACTTATCTTTGTCTGGCTAACCTTAACCCTAGCCAAAGTCTGTCCACACTCTTGTACTATAACATTAGGGTTTAGCATGATATCACAGTCACATGTCACAGTCACAGTCACATAATCATATATTACACAGAAGACCATAAAAGGTTCTGAAATAGTGATGTTATATACAATATATTTACTACATATTAATCTTATAGATAATGTATGGTTTTTAGGATAGGTTGGATAAGGTCTTGCACAGACCAACTAGCTAGTGTATATAAGATAAATACTAGGAACTTTATTAAGTTCTCTTGTGTAAACTGTATATAAGATTTTTCTTTTGACTATTTACTAATTCTTAAGTCTTAACAGTTATCTTCAAAGAACCTGATATTGTGTAAAGTAATTAACTTACCATTTTCCAAATCTTCCAAATAATAACCTTTAGTCTCATCAAACTACCAATCTAGTATCTGCACTTTTACTGCTCTAAACTTTAATTTTCTTTTTCTAACATTATTAGATATCTATACTCAGTCAAGTGAACTAAAAATTCTCAAATGTGAAATATCTAGCTTCTATTCAGACTGTAAGAGGATCTTTTACTTTGCCTAAATTTGAGTCCATAATATCAGCCAAAGCCTAAGTCAACCTCATAGTTATTTTGTCCTCCAAGCCCTGTACTAATGTCTTGCTATAATACTGTTAAACCTTCCTAACCCTACTCACCTCTCCATAACCATAGACCTGCCTCTTTTAGCCACTGACTAATAAGCTTCTACCATTCAGCAATATTCTACTAAAGCTTATAACTATATAGCTTTATTATTCTGTAGTTAGGTTACTGAATGTTTCACTTAATGTCCCACTTGGTTAGAATGAACTTCTGGTAATTAGAGTAGTTGTCATCTCCAGAAAACTCTATCCTGTTTTCTTAAAATTTCCCTAAAGATAAGTTGTGTATATAGCACTGTTAGACAATAATACTTAAGATTTCTCTAGAGTCAATAAACTCTACTGAAATACTATGGTCTTTGCCCAACTGCCCTAACAGCAAAACAGGATCCTTCCTCTAGAACTTCAACATATCAATTGGTTTGGTAGTCTAAGACTGCCTATCTACATATCTCAACCTCTCTTACTTTTTTTCATCTTCTGACTAATACCTGCTTTTAATAACTACTCTATATTTCCTATTAACACCAACAAAGCCTTAGGGCTTTTTCAGCATTATCTGATGAAAGTAGCTAAGTGTAAGTAGGTTTTGGAATACAATACTAACAACATCTTAGCCAGTCTTGTGAACCAACTCTGAGATCTGTACTTGCTTGTATCCAACTCTATCCCTGCCTTTACAGATATACTCTCTCTCTTAACAAACTAGACTCTTTTTATCTATAGATACTCCTATATCCCAAAACTCCCCTTAACACTCCCAACCCTATATTTCTCTATCTTCAGACTTCAGCAGTGATTAACAAACCAGACAAGCCTTTCTAAGTTCCTACTCCCTGTATATTTGCTTATAGACCAACCAGTTTACTTGTAATTGGAATAAGATTCTCTAGGCCATTTTCTTCTCCAGGAGTAATTGAGCTGTAATATAGCTAGAAGGTTTGTTCAGAAAAGAGTCCAGTATAGGTATATTTCCTATCATTACTTGATCAGAGTTCAAAAAGCTTTTCCATACCTACTTTGTTTTTATTAAAGCCACTATAGAAGCTACCAACAAGTTAGAGGGAACAACCTACTATTAAGGAAACTGTGCTGTAGAGGATTACCTAGATGAGTTCCAGACTTTAATCTTAGAAACTAGCTATACCAACCCCTATACTATAGTTGTTGAATTCCACTATAGACTTTAAACAGTAATCTAGAATTAGATTATGACCTTGCTAGTTAGGAGACCTAAAAACACAGACTCTACTACTTTGTCAGGCATAGTTCACACCAGAAGGTGAAAGTCTGTAGGATTGGCTTGGAAATGTGTAGAGTATAGAAACTCTGTGTAATGAGCTCAGTAATATGGACTTGTTAGAATGACTTTGGCTTCAGCTTATGTGCTGTACCATCTGTTTGCTATGTAGTTACAACTTCAGATGAGTGGATAAAGTCTAAGATGGAAGTGAGTACTGATTTAGTGTGTAGTTGTTGAATACCAGAGATTGAGTTCAATAGAAGTTATCTTTGTCAATTATCAAACTAGTGAATTATAGTGTAACTATTAGTCTTATATACAAGTCAGATATATAGAAGATGCTTAGAGTTTTATTATATTGTTCTGAACAGAGATTTTAGTAATGAAACATTGACAAGGGTCAGATAGAATACCCCTGCCATAGAAGACCAATTTTAATAGAAGTATCTCCATTATGGAAGACTGGATATCTGAGTTATTGCATTACTGCCATGGAAACATATTGTAAGAAGGATGGTCTTTATAGAAGATATACTTGTTTTAGAGATATTGTAATAACTATACTACCACAAGAATATATTTTCAGAATGGGTGAACTTAACATATGACATACTTGGTTTAAAGCTGTATACAGAATTGACCAGACTAAACAAGTGAATAAAGTAATTCAATTAACTCAACACATTATCCCTACTGCCTCTTTCAATCTTCAAACATCATAGAGTTCCTCAGGCATCTTCATTCCAAAGCAACTGCTCTATATTCTCTCATTTTCTTTAGATAGCCACTACTGGCACTCTTCACAAGTATCTCTATAGATATAGACTATTATGATTCAAGACTTATAGAGTGAAATTAAGAAAAGAACCTTATATTAGAGTTAACATAAGAGAACTAAATAAAGTTTCTAGTACAATATATCTACCTTATATATGCTAGACTAATGGTTCATGCTACATAAGTTTCAGTCTATCCTAAAAACTATGTATATTACATGTTAAACATATGATATAATATTATTGTTTCAGAACCTTCTGTGTTTTTCTATGTAATATGTAATTATATATCTTGTGACTATGACTTGTGACTTGATGTGGAACATATTTTGTTATGGCATGTAACAATTGTGACATTATACTAATCTTTAACCCTAAGTCTAAAAATAAGAAAATAGAAATAAGCAAAGAAATGAGAATAAATAAAGTCTACCATCTTCAATTTTGATATAGATACTACTTAAAAATCCCACTTTACCCCTACAAGACAATATTACTACTGTAGGAATCCAAATCATATAGTACACAAGTACTCAGTATTCAGTGAAAATAAATGTCCAGCAATTAACTGCTAAGCAATAAAAGAAACTGATAGAAAACTTACATGTATTAAAAGATATAGAGATTATATAGTAGTTAAAGCCTAAGGGCTGGAACAATTTTGATAAAAATATTTTGTATAGAGTGGTTAGTGATTTGTATGCTTCAACTACTAATAAATAGGTTTGCTATACTTGAGGTAGAATAATATAACTCTGAGAACAGTAACTCATTAGATATATCTATTTGTATATTCCCATCCAGCCCCCCAGCCCCTTCCAGACATCTTCAATAGGAGAAGAAGTTATCTCTAAAGCCCATAATTAATGCTTTTGATACCTACAGAATCTTTCTGTATCTTTCTTTCATCCTTAAAATATTACAACTTAAACTCAAGTAAGAGAGTAAAAGTGAAACCTTATATTGGTTAACACAAGAGAACTCAGTAATATTTTCTAGTAAAAGTGTGTCTACTCTATATACCACTAGTATATAGTTTGTATACACTTTATATCTAGCTTATTCTCAATGTTATAAGTCATGTAAATAAGAGTCATCATCTTATATGATATATGATATTACCATTTTAATATATCACATGATGTTGTGACTGTGACTGTGACATACTTCTGACAGTCATATGTGATATTACATTTTTCTTCTTTACTAAGTTTAAAATAAGAAAAATAAAGTAAAGTACAGTGAAAAAAGTCAAAGTAGAAATAGGAGAGACTTTTATAGGAGAAAAATAGAAAATAAAGAAGTCTACTGTTTTTGAATCTAACACAGAGATACTAAGATCTTCATGAACTGAAACTTCATAAAAACACCATATAAATATTTATAGGCTCTTGAAACTCATACTAGTTTACAATGTTAATAGCATTACCAACAAAGATGAACAAATATCTAAAGTAGTAGATATAGTTCTATGTTACCAGTCCTACTCTGAACAAGCTTTGCTTGTAGTCTCCAGTCTGGGAAAGCAAGACTTCTATTACAATTAATACCTCATATGTTGTAGCAACTACTTCACTGGAATAGCATTTGTAGTATGCTTACTTCAGCAAAGCTCACAGAAGGCTATCTAGTAGTGGGGATTACAAGAGAACTCAACAAGGAGCCCTCACTGTATTGCTTCTCTATTTATATAAATACAATGTAGTCTGTGCTACAACAATATCTATTAGCTCTTATGTCTATGCCTCTACCTCATGTCCTATTACTCATCCACCATGCTTCTACCTCAAGGCCACCATGCCATGTTCATGTGCCCTGACATCATACTCTTTAATCTCCATCACCATGCATGCACCATGTGTACACCATAAGAAACTTATGTCCCTTGATGTCACTTCTAACCCTAACTCTGATCTAGACTCTTCTCGATCTTTCTAGACTGTTAGTTCTTTCAGACTATTCTAAACTCTGTCACATGACTTCCAGGTCATGTGCTCTTCCTCTGTTGTAGACTAATAATAATACTATTTATCTATATCCGGCTAACCCTAACCCTAGCCAAAGTCTGTCCACACACTCGTCTTATAACATTATATCTTATAGGTGGTTGCTTTATAAATAACATATATTGTAGTTTGTTCATTTCTGCTTTCATTCATCTGCTACATCTTATTGTATTCTCATGTATGATTATCTAGCACCTTATGTAGTAGTAGAGGCTTCCACATGTTTTTCTTATTTCTTCCTCAAGGATACCTTATATATAACTCATGGTTATTAGGTATATATAGCTGTAGATACTATTTTGTATCCTTGTACTTTACCAATTGACTTAATCTCTACTCTTACTCAAACCTTTGCCTAAGTTGTAATTTGAGCCAAGCTAAGGTTGTAACAACCTCATTCCTAATTTCATATAGCTAAAGAATTATAACTCTAAGAAGTAGTTATGATATGGTGTTATATATACTGTACTGGCTATTAAGATATTCAGAAGGATAGATGGAAAGATATTGATAGCTTCATTTCAATCTCTAACATATTATTGAAATCTTTCATTATCTTTGCTACAAACTGTGAACCCCTCCTTATCCAATACTATACTTTCTGGCAACCTATACAACCTCCATACATTATCTCAAAATAACTTTGCTAACTCTTTTGCCAATATTTCTTCTATTGTTGCCACAAAATATATTATCTTGGACAACCTATCACAGACCACTAGGATTGTATCTTTTCTATCTACTAATAGCAATTTTATTATAAATTCCACTATTAGATGTATCTATGGTTTTTCTGGAATCTCACTCAACTTTAACTTTCCTGCTGGTATTTCTGTTCAAATTTTCATTCTCTGACATATATCACATCCTTCTACATATCACCAATAATTCCTCATTACCAACTTCATTGTTTTTCACTTCTCTCCATGTCTAACTACTGGCATATCATAGTGTAACTGAATTATCTCTACTCTTAACTCTTCATTATTTAGTACATACATCTTTTCTTTCTTTAATACTAAATCACCCTCTATTTGCCATTCCTCTCCCCTTAACACTTTTACTCCTATCTTCTTCATCTCATTTATTACTCTAACTACTTCTTCATTCTTACTTCTAGCCTTTTTTATTTTTTCTACTATATCTATCTCTAGTCCTGGTATTACTACTTTGATTAAATTATAAATCCAATGGTCCTTAATTAATGTCTGGTTAATATTGTTATTTTCAGTCCCTACTTTTTAGTCTTGTCTCCTACTAAGTCTATCTGCCTTCTCCCTTTTTGTCCCCAGCACATGTTTCAAAGTAAAGTCAAATCTTGATAGGTAAAGTACCCAATAAGCTTGTCTTTTATTCAACTTTTGTGCCTTCATGAAATATTCTAAATTTTTGTGGTCTGTTTAGACCTCAAACTTGAACTCAATGCCTTTTAACAAATGTCTCTAATTTTCCAATCCTCTTATTACTGGTAGCATTTATTTATTATGAATTTCATAGTTTCTCTTTGTCTCACTTAGAGATTTTGAGAGAAAGGCTACTAGTCACTACCTACCATCTTCTGTTGTATAATCTGATGTATCAACTTCTATCCTCATTTTTTTGTCTAAGTCCAGTACTACTAATACTGGTTTCTTTGTAAACTTTTCTTTCAACTCTTGAAATGCCTTTTTCTGCTTCTCTGTCCACTCCCATTTCTGATCCTTTTTTACTATATCATATAATGGTCTGGCTATTGCTGTAAAGTCCTTAATGAACCAATGGTAATAATTTGCCAATCCAATACACCTTTCACCTTTTCTTTTTCTATCTTTATCCCCTCTGGTTCTATCACTACTCTTGAGAAATCTACTTCTCTAACCTTCCACTTGCATTTTTCTAGTTTCCCATACAAATCATTCTTTGCTAATCTCTTCACCACTTCTTCTACTATCTTATCATGTCCTTCCTCTGTTTCTGCCCCTACTATGATATTGTCAATGAAACTCACCACTTTCCCAGTGTTGATTGAGTTCCAAAAAATCTCATTTATTATTGTTTGAAATATTGCTGGAAAATTAGTAAGCCCAAAAAACATTACTATCAGTTTGAAAGCCTGTTCTGGAGTTGTAAATACCATTTTCCACCTGTATCCCTTCTTTATTTGCACATTATTATATTTCTATCTCAAGTCTATCTTTGTAAATATCTTTGTAGTACCTACTTTCTCTACAATATCTGAAATTAAAGGCAAAAAATAATTGTTCTTTATAGTCCATTCATTTAAATATTTATAATCCTGTTCCATATGCATTTTACCATCCTTCTTTCCTACAAAAAACATAGGTGCCATTTATAGTGATTTTGAAGGTCTAATATATCTCTTCCTCAATTGTTCTTGAACAAATTTTTGTACCTCTTCTCTTTCTTCTCTTGACAATAGATATATCTTTCCCTTTCTCAGCACAAAACCTTCTTTTGTCTCAATTACATGATCCTATAATTTTTTGTAGGTATTTATTCACTAGTTTTCTTGTCAAAGACATAAATCCACCTGTAGAACTTTTCTGGAACCAATCTCTTTGCCTCTCATTCCAACTTTGCCACTTCTACTTCTTCATCCCAGATCTCCCACTCTTCTGCTACCTTTTTAACCTCCATCATCCTCTCCCTTTTTGGTTGCTTTTTCCTTTTGTTACAAACTTCATTCAGCTTGTATCTATACAACTAGTAGACTAGTTCTTATAAACTGAGTTGTGCTAGAAAGCCCAAATGGTGGCTATCTGCATATATATGGGATGTACAAAAGTGAGAACAGATTACTGAGATATCAGACTATTAGCAACTACAAGTTTCATTGGCTA
>Ga0157364_1006215_pt1 | contig 12247 bp, 4 predicted proteins | sample AttsexASBM2_FD_111476 | JGI IMG/M metagenome (GOLD analysis project Ga0157364, IMG submission 111476) | Fungus gardens microbial communities from leaf cutter ant in Ribeirão Preto, State of São Paulo, Brazil - Atta sexdens ASBM2 | ecosystem: Host-associated > Fungi > Mycelium > Unclassified ...
GCAAACTGAAAAGGAGCTTGCAGAACAGCTTGGCGTTACGCAGCAAGCCATTTCCGTACGATTACATACGAATAAAGATTGAATTTTACAAAAAAAAGCTCAGAACTTTTTTGTACACCTATAATATAAGCGCTGTGTGCTTTGGGATATGTGTCTTAATAGATTCTACTTTGCCGTTATTAAGATGGAAGTAATAAAAATATAAAATATAAAGATTCCGTGAGAAATATTGTTAAAATATGCTTAAATACGTACACATGAATTAGAAATGTCAATAAATTAATTTTTGCAGAAAAAGGGTAAAGCGTAATAAAAAAATTTACAAATCGTAAAGTTACTATATTTTAAATGTAAATTTCACTTTAACTGATTATTATCATTTTTTACTGATATTTTTTTATTGATCATGTTCATTGTTATTAAATCTATTTATTCTAATTATATTACTTATGTTCTTTGTTTGAATTGAAATTAAAAAAAATATATATACATATAATTGTAACATTTATTCACCGTAGTTATCATTTCACTTTTTTTGCATGAATCCTCCCTTATTACATTAGAATCATTCAGTAAGAGTCAAGATATAAGCGATCCTCTTCGTGATTCATGCGGCCATGCTTTAGTTTGTTAATATGTTAATGAATGTAAGTAAATAGTAAGAACAATTTTTGTAGGTATCGTCAAGATAGTGACACCGGGATGATTTTTCGTTTCGGTCTGAGTTAATTATCTTAAAATAATTATCGCCAGTCTAATTTTAACTGTATTGACTCTCTTTTTATTTTTCCGAGGGCAGGTGTTATTTATTAAAGAAGAATAAGAATTGTTAACTGTTTCCGAATAAACTGAAACATGATATCCTTTCGGTTATGTATCTTGACTCTTACTAGAATGACTTTAATTACACTTATTGTATTTTGGGATTATTGTAGAAATTAATAAGCGGCAAACGCGGAAACGTTTCTGCAATCATTTAAAATTGGAAGTATATCATTTCTAATTTAATTGTAAGTTACATTCATTATAAATTTGTATTTCCCACATCTTTTTGTATCAACATGGGGATTTTTCTTCTTAGAGTAAAATCACACATTGCGGAAAACGTGTTATTCCGTATTATTCCGTGTTATTCCGTATAGCGCTAATTAGTTGCTTCAATGGCTTGGTTTCCACCGAGGGTTTAAATCGGATCAGAATGTAAGAACCAACCATTTACAATCGAGCATTCTGCTGTCATTCGACAGTAACAGGAGATTGTAGTTGGTTGGTTCTTACATTCTGATCCGGTTTAAACTCTCGGTGGAAACTAAGCCAATGACGCATTCTATTCCATAATCGTTTTTCGCATCGTGTGATTTCACCTTAAGGTTAAAAATCTATTATAAATCTAGAGCTACAGTCCATTTGATGCTACGAATGCTTCAAAGTATTTTTTGAATTGGTCAGTTAATAAAATTCTTTTTTTCAATTGGTCAATCAAAAGTTTCGAAGTATGTAGCATTAAATGGACTATACCTAAAAATAGAAGTATTGAAAAGCGCTAAAAGCGTTCAAATCAACCGCAGCCTAGATCTGGAATCCGGAGTAATGCTCACGAGCAGAGTTGGATCTGATACACATCTGGAAGTTTAATACGTATGATACGTATGAATGCGTATCATACCCAGTCAGAAATGATAATGGAATCGACATCGAACCGATGTCAATTCGATGTCGAAAGCATCAAATCGACATCGATTCGATGTTGATTCGATGTTGATTTCATTATCATTATTTCTGACTGGGTACATAGAATACGTAACAAACTTGTATCTTTAACATAACCCTAACCTCTAATTTATTATAATCTTATTGACTAAAAAATAATATTTTTAGGTTTTTAAAGTTTTGAAGTATATTGCTGATTGAGAATAACTCCAAAAAGTTTTAATAAAACTGGAAAGTTTTATTAAAAATGTAGTTTGCAAATAAAAAACGGAAAGGAAATAATATTGAAAATGTAAGTGCAGGATATACATGAATTTGGTACACAATAATATTAATAATTCATTGTAATTTTTGTTCTTATGGCGCGGATTTAATTTGAAAGTAAATACATATAATCTAATTATACCATAATTTTCTAATTAATTTTTAATATAATTTCATATTGTCATTTCAACCCAGCAAACGAGAATGGATTAAAATGGATTGAAATTTTTTTTTATCCGAATGCGTATTTTAAATAACGAATTTTTGTTGGATTTAATTGAATTCAATTGGATTCAATTAGATTCAATTGGATGCAATTGGATTGAAAAACTGCATTTCCTATTTAAAATTTTAAATTGAACAGTATTCACAATTGTATGTGTGTTGTGCACAGAAAAAGCTAATATTATTTTAAAATTGAAAGGCATAGAGATATGCTCCATGCAATTCCTAAAAATGAATAAAAATGCATTCAGGATTGAAAAGCATTCATTTTAACATTCGTGAATCAATATTTCTGAAAATCTGAATCCATTTCAATCCATTCTTATTTGCTGGGAAATTATTGATATCACAGTAAAATGTAAATTTGTTTTGCCAATCCAAAACATCTAAGATCGAATTAAAAAATAAGGTTATGTGACGTATAATACATAAATATATAAAAATAAAGTGGTATCATACTTCAATATCACACGTAGAATATCTATGTATGATACACAAGGTATAATACGTTCCCAACTCTTATTTAATGTTCGCAATGCTCGCGAGCATTGCGAACATTAAATAAGTGGAACGCACTCTATGAATACCAGTCTTAAAGTGCCGTTCCATGAATGGAAATTAACAGCGGAACGGAACAGCGCGACCAATCACAATTCTGCAATCATTACTCTGCTTTCTTTTCTGCGATTGTGATTGGTCTCGCTGTTCCGTTTCACTCTAAATCTTCGCTTATGGGACAGTATTCTTACATCCACCTTTCCATTACTCGGACTGCGCAACCCGTTCAATTGTTTCCCACGTTCGTGGGCGGTCCGGGTGAGCTGTAAAGCGATACCACGCGCGGCGCCTTCGCCAGCCGGGCATGCGGAGGAGCGCGAAAACGGAGCGGCGAAAGCGCGCGCGGCGCCGCGAAATTTCGCCTCCGTTTCCGTTGTTGTCATCGTCCTTTTCATTTTCGTCTTTTTATTTCTTCTGGCATATTCTCGTTCGTCACTATCGTCAGCTGTTCGACGCTTCAGTAGCGGAATAGAGTCGATCGAGAGTCGAGACGATTCCGCTAGACTGCCAGATCGCCAGACTCCGCCGATCGACGTAACGCGTACGACGCTCCGAAATCCGGCGCGCCGACGGCTGACCGCTGACGTTCCGTTCGTCGATAGACACTCTTGCGTGCACTCGCGTGCGCACGCACGCACGCACGCACGATCTCAGGCACGCACGATCTCAGGCACGCACGCACGCACGAACGCATATACGCACGAACGCACGTCTGTCTGCTTCCCTGCGTCTGCCTGCACTCAGCACTCATAGTGCTTCGTGATCGTTCGTCCGTATGATCTGGTACGCTCGCTCGCTCGGTGCTCCCGCTCGCGGTCGAGAATGACATATCGCGACGCGCGGATGACGCGCGACGACCACGCACGCACCGAGAGGAGCGTCGTCGAGCAACGTGATCGTGACGGTTGAGGAAGAAGAGAACCCGGAGCACAGGCTCATCCTCGTCGCACGGAATCATCCAGCCAAGGCTCTGCTCGGACAATGGCAATCTCGAGCTGGATGATGTGGGGTAGAAGCCTCCGCCGATCCCGTCGAAGTGCGTGCACGATCAATTGTGATTGAATCGCGCGATACGTTGCGCCCGGCAATTCACGTTTTCTCTTTGTGTCTTTTTTGTTTTTTTTCTGATTGCAGGCCGCCAAGACGAGGACAGCTACGTCCAGCTCGATCTGTCAAGAGGTTAGTAACATAACCTACTTATCTGTGAGATCGCGGATCATCCCTTTTTTCCCTCTCCTTCCTCGAAAACTCCGCCGATTATCACTATCTGAGGCCTCTCGCACTTCCGTATTTATTTAACTCTCGCCTGCGCAATGTTGCGCAACCCGTTGCTGCGTCTCAACCCCCCACGAGATCGACTACCGGTTGGCCGCGTGTTTGCAATGATTTGCAATGACGCGGATACCAACGATATCAAATGATGCGAGTTCCTTGCAATTTGAGAGTTTGGAAACTTATTCATATACTCGGACTGATTTAAAAAAATTAGAGAAACAGAGAATGACAGCAAGATCAGCTAGTCGATTCTACTTTAGACTTTATCCTATTTCCAGATCGGGCCCGTTTTAGAATATTGCGCAATTACTTTAACTATTGGTTTTTTTGCCTGAGAATCCATGAAGAATGATTCCAGTAAACATAATAATTAACAGTAATATAACAGAAATGTTATGTAAAACAAAAACAAAAAGCTCAAATAAAAATTCAAGTTAAATCAAGAGCTATGAGACTTTAGATATTTATTGCTAAACTGTATTTTATTTTTAATTTAGCAATAAATATCTAACTAGGCTTGTAATCCTTGATTTATTAGGAATGCTATAATTTTATTCTCAACAATACAATAATATATTACATGTACAATTGTTGAACATAAAATATTAATATTATGCTAGTGTTTACATATACACTAAGTTATATATTATTCTTTTTTGTCACATATTATTTATGATTCATAGGGAGAATTGATTTATTTACAGGATTAAAGGAGAACGTCAAGGAGGTCTTAACTAATCTTTGCCAGCGGCATAATGTTCCAAGCGTAAAGAAGCTGGCATATCTTAATGCTATTGTTAAATTAATTAGCGAAACTGATTCCCAAGATTATGGATACTCCCCGGAGGATCTGTTCTGTTGGTAAGAATCCACTGACAACTAGAGGTTTATTTTTTATTGTTGAATTAGGTTGCACTAAAACTTTTCTTCTCTCTTTCATCAAATTCTAAACTATATATCTATTTTGCTTTAGGTATGAAAAATGTGTACTAGTTCAGCCATAAAAAAATAGATCTTATTTCTATTCTAAAGACATTATAACAGAATCTGTCCTGAAAGATTTTGTCAAAATCCAACAAGAAAAAAAGATGTATATATTTTCTTCGTGTATATATTTGTACTATCTCTCACTTATACTGTTTGATGAACTTTCTGCAATAAGTTAATAATAGATTAGAAGTTAAGAACGAGTTGTAAGCTAGTCAATAATATGTCATAAGACAATAATAACTCTGCAATCAGTGATTGCATGAATATAGTCAAATTCTTTTTCTTTACTTATTATTATTTAAAACTTAAGTCTCATTATAGCTGACTAATAATGTAGTATTGTTATTTGTTCTGAGAATTATCTGTTTGATTAGCTAAAATATTGTGACGCAATAATTTAATATAATTTATTCTGGATGTTTCCTAAGATTTATGACTTATAATTCTGATATTGCTAGTATGATATGAATGGTGGCTTATTATAAGAAGACTATTTACTTTATAACCTTAATTAAAATTATTATAAAATTTAATAACATAAATTAAAATGAGAGATAATGTATATATACATATACATACAGGGAAGAAGTATATATACTCTTCTCTCTTTTGATAAATTCAATCATGACCAGACTCTGTTATAGGCAATGGATTAATGCATAAAGAAACAAGGCAATTGCACAAGGCGGCAAATTTTTAAAGACAGAAAATTTTCACATAGTTGAGATAATTTTTTAATTTGTTAATCTAACGGTGCGTTTTTGCACCGAGTATATTTTATTAGAAACGATATTTTAAATATACAATTAAAAATGTATTATACTTATAATTACTTATAATTAAGAATTATTGAATGTTTTTACCAGCTAATGCGGAGCTATAAATCTTTTTTTCCTTCATTTTCTCTTTTATCAAATTAATGAAACTTGGGAGCTAAATATTGATGCGTAGGAATGGTAAAATGTTTTATCCGTTACTGGTTATAGAATCTCTATAATCTACCGAATTATCAGATTTTAAAACCGATTATCAAAATTGTTTTTTTATAGCTTGCGCGTGGGTCTGGTCCATGAGGCGACGCAAGTACGCGCCGCCGCGCTACGGGCGGTACGATACATGCTCAAGAAGGAGCAGGATGTCATCGCGATCAACAGGCTGCAGTACCCATATTTCCTGGCGCGTAGCATGGACATTAATCTACGTAATGAAATGGAGAGAATACAAGCTCTCCGACTTGTCAGGAGGATCCTAGTATTAGCCCCTAAGCATTTCAGTTCCGTATTAGCGAGATCACTGATTACTTTAACGAATGGTGGTATAGAGGAAAGGGATCGTGCATTTAAAGCATTTCTAGCGGTTCTATGCGAGTTAGGCGTCCTGAACTCGAATCTGCTGATAAGCTGCGGCGGCGTCGGCACTCTGGCTAGAGCTGCGATGACCGGACAGAGCGCTGTTGCAGTTGAACCTGTCGTCGGAGTGCTGCTACGACTGCTGAACAATCCTGATACGCGCGCCAGCGTCTCCCTCCTGTGCTTCGCCGCGCCCTACTGCGAGCTTCATTCCTTGAGCATGGAAAGAACCAAGGAGGAGCGCGAACAGAGATTCACCGCCAGTAAACTTGCCCTGCTAAGCATCTTGCGCTCGTATCCGGGCGTCCTTCACTTTTGCCGGCCGGACAATAATTCGGGCCTCAAGGCCATCGCGGATATTCTATACGTGGACCAATTGGAGGTGCGTGGCGCTGTTCTAGAACTGCTCTACGAGTTACTGGATCTGCCGTTACCTACTTGGACTGACGAGCCGGACGTCGCGCTGGCTGCGGTGGATCCCAGTAGATCGCGGGATTCATGGAAGTTGTCGGAGGGTTTTGTAGCCGCCGAGGGAAAATCTATACTGCCATCTCTGTCGTCACATTGTCCCAACATCACGGAGATACATTCGGCATTATTAGTCTATGTTCTTCTAGAATGTGGCTTGCACCGAGCCCTCGCAGAAACCATCGTCTCCAGTGACACCTTCATCTCAGTACGCGCGGCGGTACTCTTGGGCGCGTTGTTACACCTCGCACATTCGCTCCTACCATCCGAGCTCTGCGACCTTACACCGCCATTGCCGAATCTGCTGGAACACGCGAGCGCCGGCAAGCATCAGGCACTAGCGGCAGTCACCATTCTTGAACGAATGCACACCATGATGCGGCGTAGACCGACACCGGCGAGTCTCTTCCTCGATCGTATTCTTCAAGCGGGCACCTGGTTACGTCCGATTCTGCCACGACGTCAACGGCCATCCGGCAGGCACTGGTTACGAATCGGCAGGGAGTCACCAATCACACCTCTGCTCAAGGACGCGCAAGTGCTCAGTTCGAAAGACGCTCTTGCTTGGAACTGGCCAGTGGTGCGAGCGATTTTACGATCGCGCGAAGACGCGACGCGAATCCTTCATGATTCCGATCACCGGCTGTTTATGAAACGACTTGTGCGTTACTTTAAACCATCGTGGAATGGCTATAGCAGAGTCGAGCTGGGCACGAGCGCAACGTTAGCGCGCGAAGCGACTCTTGCAGGCTGCGATCTGTTGAACTGTTTGTTGGAACTGCACGAACCGGAAGGCGCGCGATTGCTCAACGAACTGATTGGGGACATCGCCGAACAGATTGGCAACATTCGCACTGCCGAATCTGCGCATGATTGTCTGTTCTCACCACGTCACATGTCCACTACGTGTTGCCAGAAATACTTCCTGTTTCTCGGCCAGTTGAGTCACTCGGCCAAGGGAACGGTGGTTCTTAAGAGCTTCAATCTTTTGGAGAAGTTGCAAGATCTCGCGCTGGCCACCAATCACGACTGCTACGTCAAACTGATTGTCTCCAGCTTGGATTATTCCCGGGATGGTCCCAACAGGAAAGTATTAAGCAAGATCATCTCTGAGGCAACATTGTGGAGCACGCGCCTGTACGCTACACAGTTCCTACGGTTGATTCTTCGCGCCAGAATGACGGACGCCGTACGCTGGGCGATGACATTGCTAGCGGATCGATTGTCAGACAGCTACACGGCCGTAGCGCTGGCTGCTTTAGAGGCATTACACGAAGCCTGTGACGAAACCGAGTATCTGGAGGCATTGCTGCAACAGGGCGGACAATCACGCGACTGGGACAAGTGGCTGCAGCATTTGGGCGACAAGGGTTACCTATTGAAAATTCGACTCTACTCTCTTCAGCAAGGTTTCGCGAGTCTCGCCGCACCTTCCGAGGAGTTGGAGAAGTGGATTGGACCGGGCGGTTTCGCCGAGCGATACGTGGGCCTTGTAGAAGGAGAGATACATGACGCATTGACGTATCGTCAACGCGACGAGTCTGGAAGTTATCAGAGAAGGCCCACCAATGATGTGGTCATAATGCCACGAGACATTTACGTGCCGCCGCATTTAATTGGCCAGCTGGCGCAGCATGACTTAGGAATGCAATTATTATTACGCCGCAACGTAATACAGCGTTTCGCTCGAGTATTGCAACGTTTCAAGTTGGAATTTGGCGGTCGCGACTCAGAGTCCAATTCACGATGTACCAGAACGAGTCGTCTCGCTGCCATGGCGACAGCAACAGCAGTCTCCACTGCTATCGATGATGTCTGTATCATGTCGGAGGAGTCCGGTACGGACGAAGCCGTCGAGCAGTGCAGCCGCCTTGAGACCATCCCCGATTACGAAACAGTGGAGACTGAACCTCGTGACACGGTGAGCCAACCACGGACGGAATCATTGCTGGAGATTCATCGGAAAACTAGCATGGACGATTCCAGACACACTACTCCGGAGCGAAGCTGGAGGCTGGAGACCGAATCGTCGCGCGACGATCACTTTGTTGGCCCGAACGGCGGCATTCTCAAGGTTAAATCGGCTCTCTGGGCCCTCGGTCACGCGGGTACGTCTGTCGCGGGTGTTGAACACTTAAGTCACTTGGGTATCATTGAGATGATTACGTCTATGGCGGAAACGTGTCCGTATTACTCGGTACGTGCCACTGCGATGTACGCTCTCAGCCTGATCGGCACTACACGAGCTGGAGCTGATACATTGGTGAACTTCAACTGGCCATGCGTCAGGCATCGACGCGGTGACAACTGGCCCGTGGTACCACCCTCGAGTAGATATCCTATGCCGAGCCCAATCCCCGTGCAGCGACATCATCGTAGTCTCAGTGACGGCAAACCGGAACTGCTCGAACCAATCGTACGCCGCACCAGGAATCGATCCGAGAGCGCGGCCACGGATCTCGAGGCGCGACGATACTTCTTATCGTAAGTAAAGCGATTAAAAATAAAAATACATATCGAGAGTAGATATTGAAATCATTCTAAGCGGACTTCTTAAGTGGAAGAGCTTGTCGAAATATTGTAGCGTAATAGGATTTTTTATTTTTATTTTTATAGTTTAATGTCTGTTTTCGATTTAGATTAATCACAGTTCAACTTGCTCTTCATCTTTTTCTAATTCTTAGGACTAGAAAAAGATAAGAGTTGAACCAAGATTAAAGTTAATCTACATTGGTGGAAATAGTCATAAAAGAAAGATGGATTCAAATATTTTAATCTATTTGCGTTTTGATATTAATATTAATGTTATATTTTTCTGTTCTTTAGAGAGAGAGGCGAAACTCCAAGTCCCGTTTCAAGTATTCAAAGATTAAGCCAACAAGATGCTGAAGGATATGCGCGACTACGTAGTTTACAACGCCATCGCAGGCCGAGTTATTCTCAAAGTAGTTTAGAAGTATGTGAAAAGACATGCCTATGTCTAGAAATTAGATTTCAACGGTTTTTTAAACAACACAATCCAGTCTTTCTTTTTGCAGATGTATAGCTTAGATGGCCGTCTTTCGCTACAGAGCCTGTCGGAATACGATTCGTCCCGCAGCTGGATTGCGGAAAACGCGATTCTCACACCGACGCCACCTCCTCCGGAGGACGATAATGAAAATATATTTTATATGGGTGTCTGTCTGCCGAGAAAGTTGCTTACGATCTTTCCCGAGCCTCCTCAGCCATCCCAGCCGACTATCCTCGAGGATAGCATCAGATCCGAGTTGGAGACAACAGAGATCGACGAAGAATCCAGTTCAGAGTGTGATGCTGACACCGAGCATTGTCGCACGTGTCTCATTTGCTATCACGGCAAGAATGGCAAGGACACTGGTACTGAACAAGATATGAAATTGCGAAGGTACCAAAAATATGATCTTTTGACAGAGTACTCGTTTGGGAGTAGAAAACAAATATAATTGCAAACAAAAAATTACTTATTAGAATATTAAGTCTCTTGATCATTTACTAGATCTTCAGATTGATGACATTAGAAAACACATAATAGAAATTCTTGCAAAATATAACGAACTTTTTATTCCGGAATAGAATAAAATATTTATCTCAACAGTTATATAATTTGTTTTGTCTTCTAGTGTTAGCCATATTTAATTTCAATTAAATGATTTATATTTTGAGTTATTTATGGATTACCGAAATACAAGGAGAGTTTGCGGTATATTTTACATTTCTATTCTACCGATTGTTTTATTGAATGTTTTATTAAAAAAAATATATTTTAATATATATTTGTAAAATTCTTTATTTATCTTTCTCGCTTCTAACGTCACCGTCTACGATGCTACAGTGGATAGACAGGAACTTCAAAATGAGAAATTTGGAATTATAATTCTTAATTAATTACATTATAAAGTACTTTTTATGTATTGACGTTTAAAAATGTTTTTTTCATCATAAACTTTTATGATTTTGTGTTACGTTTAATTCGGTCGTGTTTGCACAGAGAAATACTTAGACACACCCAACGGCTTGCAAATCCAGTGTGGTATCGTCACAGTCGTCAATCGTTACTTAGACTGAGACAACAGTATCCCGAGAAGTTTCAGGTATGTTACATTTGTCATACATTCTATTTCTGCAACAGCACACAGTAGTATTCTTTATATACATTCGTCTTTTGCAGGATACTTGCTTGTTTTCGGATGTAGCTGCTCGCTTAGGTAGCGGTACGTATAGAATGCCAGCGCGGCAATTTCTGCAAGAGCTGTTTCTGGATTCTCCATTCGATGCGGTAAGTTTTTTTATGACGTATGTTTCCATGTGCCGATTCTCGTATAATTGCATGACTCATGATTGTCAGCAATTCATGTCAGCGTTATTTTAGAGTTGGTTCAACGCGTAATCGATTGAAGGAACCATTAAAAATAAAAAGTTTTTTTATTTTTTTTTGTATTTTTTTTTGTTGAAATATGATTGCGCGAAGAATTCGTAACTAAATTTATCTTTAATATGATGATATTTATGAGTCAATAACTGTATAAAACTGTTATCGGCTTCTTTTTTCTTCAATATATTCATTATATTTATATTATACATAAATAAAATTAAAATATTAAATATTAACAGATTAATAAATATTAATAAATTAAATATTACAAATTTATAAATTAAAATGTATGTGTGAATATAACTTTTTTTCTCTTTGATTGTAAGATAATTTGCGACTTTGCAGCTCTACGTCGAACCAATCAATATCTTGAAGATTCCGATTGGCACGGAGGAGAATCCTTTGCAATCACCTGTTCCTAGCTCCGAGGCTAGCCTTCGGCAGCAATCTGTAAGTCCTGCAGAGGGCAAGATTAACGGAAGACTTACTCTGACTGAGATACAAACGGCGCAACTGGCATCGGTCGCCGAGGAGAGCTCCTCGGCCGGTGGTGGTGGTGGCGGCGACAGCGGCAAAAGTGAATCATGCAACACGGGGCATCAACGTAAAAAGAAGTCTCTAGAAGTTGTTCGTCCATCACAAGAACGACGCACCGACGAGAAGATCATAGCCGAAATCCTAAAGCCGGAAGAACGAATACGTTTGTCAAAGAGTTCCGATAGGTCGTTAAAAGTATCAGGTACAAACACTGCCATCAGCCTTGATTCATAGTTTTCGAATTCTCGATCACGATTGCGCACGCGTGTGTACGTGCGTGCGCGCGTATGCATGCCGTGCGTACGTTATATGCTGTGTGTACATATTTTGTATTAAAATGATAATGATATATAAAAATAATAAATTACACGTATACACATACATTTACACACACACACACACACACACACACACACACACACACACACACACACACACACACACACACAAACACACACACACACACACACACACACAC
>Ga0157364_1006216_pt1 | contig 12247 bp, 9 predicted proteins | sample AttsexASBM2_FD_111476 | JGI IMG/M metagenome (GOLD analysis project Ga0157364, IMG submission 111476) | Fungus gardens microbial communities from leaf cutter ant in Ribeirão Preto, State of São Paulo, Brazil - Atta sexdens ASBM2 | ecosystem: Host-associated > Fungi > Mycelium > Unclassified ...
ATATATATATATATATATATATATATATATAGGATGATTTTAACATATTTCATCACCTATGAGCAGATAGAATGAATCGAACTGAGTCGAAAAGTCGTCTACCATTTTGCAGTTTACATAATAGTTAACGGGATATTAATTACTAAAAATTGCCAAATATTGGTCTTGAATAATTTTTTACTCAAATACTATCAACTTTATAGAAAAATCATTTATTTTCTTCTCATAGAACTCTAAAAAATTTTTCAGAATTTTTTATCAACTTTTTAGTATTGCATTTTCTTATTTTTATCAACATGAGAAAATATGGTATTAAAAAATTCTGAAAAAATTCTCTGAAAAAATTCTCAGAACTTTATGAGAAGAAAATAAATGATTTTTGTCTCTTGCAGCTTTTCTATAAAGTTGATAGTATTTGAGTAAAAAATTATTCAAGATCAATATTTGTCAATTTTTAGTAATTAATTATCTTGTTAACTATTGTGGAAATTTCAAAATGATAAAGACCTTTTCGACTCAGTTCGATTCATTCCCTATCTGCTCATGATGGGTGACGAAATATATTAAAATCACCCTATATATATATTATATGTATGCGTTTATCCCATTATTATTTTATAGTTGACAAGATTGTCACACGTCTCGTTTTCTTTTCTCTCTTCCTCCTTTTTTCCTTTCCGAGTAATTGACGATCGATAAACAAGATCGTACGACCTGCACCTGTGGCATCTATACTTTCTACATGTTGATTCATCAGCTATCCACACGACTAAAAGTTTTATTGCGTTTTATTAATGTGTAATCGAAGGTTTCATCCCGATATCTCACTGGAGTAATTAAATTAAATACCGTATATGTCATCAAGACGATAAACAGTTCTCTTCCCGTTACAACACGATGAAATGAGCTGTAATCAGGTTACAGTAAATTTGATCATTTTTGTCGCATTTAACTATCACCCTCTGCTAATGGAAAAGACATAACTTCGATCGTAACGTGTGATTAACATTTAATACATCGATCGTAGTCATTCACCGAATGATACGACATTTAATTTCATAGAATCCAGTTTGTCAAGATATGACACTTCATAAAATACGTACATATAAGTGTAATTGCAAGATGATTAGGATATAAGATTAAAAGAATCGAGAGTTATAATTTTGAACAATTTTTCGATGATTTATTGACTAAAGGACACGGCATTCATGTTAGTGATATTAAATTACAGAAATATCAATCTGATTACTGAAAAATCAGAATCATTTCGAAGTTGGTATTATTTATAGGGGTGTCGCGAAAAACAAAAAAGGACATTTCTCATTGCTGTACATGTTCGGCAATCCTATCGAATCCATGATCCAGAATCACGGCACCCACGTATGCCGGATGTACATCTTCTTAACGCTTGACTGCCGAATTAAACAACGATTCTGAGCGACGATGCTCGTCTTCGTAGCCGTTTATCATGTGGACACGCATCGGAGAAAGTAGATTTGCGCGTCCCTCGTAAAAAAAAAAGTCTCTCTTTCCGGCCGGCCGGTCGCCCGTTCCTTTCTGCACGACCGATCGGCGGCTTTTACTTACGCTTTAATAATGTTGTAAGGCCGCCTTGCTCGATCTCGCCATCGAGGAGTCGCCCTTCTCTTCCCGTTCCAGCCTGTCGAGAAGAGTGAGCCGCGATGCGGAAAGCAACGGGAGAAAACGCGAACGATGATGCACACATGACGTATGTACCCGGAATGCAATACGACATGGGCGGCGGAAATCGTGTAGCGTAAGAATGCTTGTGGCACTTCTTGAATTCATTACGAGAAGCGATGCCACAGAAGATAAATTGATGCTTCATAAAATAAGTTAAAAATAGATTCTATGTATCTTCTATGCAAAGACAAATTTTGGATTGAAAAGCAACGAGTCAGAAGATTCTAATCATATCAGTCAAAGTTTTGGTTATCTTAACTAGAATTATAATGTTTGCTAATGTAACAAAAAGAAAATAATCTAATCTTCTGATTTATTCTCTTTAAGAGTTTGAGATATACTATTTTTTTTATTCTTCTACGAAAACTATTTCTTAACATAATTTTAGATATATTACAGATATAGATTGTTAAAATCGCTGGCTACTCGTGGAAATTATTTACAGTCCAACCTTGTGTGTTCTACTATCCCTACAAAAAGGTAGCGGAATTCGCCGCCAATGCAACGAGAATTCCATATGGGATTATCGCGAGCGCAATGTTTGATCGCATACAATGGTAACATGGGCGTGTGCAAGCAATGCCAATGATATCGCTGACGATTAACCATGCCTGACTATTTTGTAACCGTACGAGTTTTTTTTTTTTCCTTTATCAAACCTGCATATCGGGAAATCTCTGTTCAATAAACGCCTGCAAACAAAAACGTGGGATCTGCGAAACAAGATACACCGTAGAATCAAAGATCTACAAAACGTACGATGATGTATGACACAATATATCATTGGTATCGAGAAATATCGCCGCAGAGAAACCGGAAGAGAAATTTGTGAGAAAGCAGAGATTTATAGATCCGGGATACAAGATCTGTTTATTGCTGCATCATTCGATAGAATCTCGCCTTCAATTCGCGATATCAATAAACGAATGTCTGCGTAATGAAATTCTATTATATCATAAGCGAACGTAAATTTTAAGATTCTGATCAAAATTATGCTCGATTTAAAAAATGTTAATCATATCAGAAATCGTAGTCGACCTGTCACGAAACGCTGCAAAATTAATATATCACGGTGACTAGAGAGGGCAATGATTAAAGGTTGTCCATTTCGTCTTCAGATCAGAAGAAAGAGGTCTCGTATTTCCTCTTCCTCCTCCTCCTCCTCCTCCTCCTCCTCCTCTTCCTCCTCCTCTTTTTTTCGTACGAAATATGCGAGCGCGTGTATACCACGAAACGCACTTTCTCCTGTATCAGGTTAAAGCGCGTCGCGCCGCGCCGGTGAGAACGTTTCGACACGATTTCCTAGGGCGTTCGTTGAGAGATCGCGAATTTGATTAATGCACAGGATCGACCAACAGACATGAACAACGTTCTGCATTTAGCCAACGTAGAGCGAAAGCCTCGAGCATAAAAAATTGGTGAGGAAAAAATTGTCTTAAATTTTGATATATTAGATAAAAGGTACTTGATCATATTAGTAATAAAATTAAGTGAAAAGAAAATATATATTGAAACATTAAAACAAAATCATGAAAAAAATAAAATTAAGGAACAAGTAAAGAATCCATATGAAAATCAATGATAGAGAAATAATTATTTTTCGAATTATTATCTGTATAAATAGGTACTTTTTAAATCATTTTTTCTTTCTTTTACGTCAAAAGGAGATTTCTAAAATTTTAGAGAAATTTAAAAACCAAAATGTAACAATATATCTACTGGTGAATACAGGTTATGACCGATGTGAACCTGACGTTCAACTTTATCAAAAATAAAAATTAATACCATTTATTCTTCGTTTGTACTTGTTTGCACTGACCATTATTTCGTTTGTATCTCAAACAATTAAACAAAAAATGAAAAATAAAAAATGGCCAGTGCGCAACTTTAAGATTTTTAAATTTCATTTATGTCATTCGAAAAAGAATCGTTTGTATCCGATTGTACCTCTCCTACTTTCGTTTGTACCTCAAAGAGTTCGGAGATACAGCGATTTCAAAATTTCGGAAATTTCGCCAAGAGAGAAAGTCGGTCATTTTTAAAGAAATTTTGAAATCGCTGTATCTTCGATACGGATACAAACGAAGTATAAACGGCCTACAGTATTAATTTTTATTTTTGATAAAGTTCAGCGCCAGGTTCACGTCGGTCAGATTATGCGTCAAGATACGTTTATTCAGTGTATACATTGGAATGATTAGTCACGAGTGTGATCACCTTATAAATTATCCACGTACAGCTATTACGCAGCGATACGCATGCTTCTCGTGAGAATTCTAATCCTTTGGTGGTCTCTAGTTCGCGATGCGCCAGCGAGCTTTAAAACTGAATGCGTTCACCGAACGAAACGTGCGACGTGTGAAAGACCACGTATTGGACTAACTGTAACTAACTGGCTACGAAACATGGTCGGGCGGCTTTCTGAGCCTTCACACAGCGCATTTCAACCGACTGTGCATCGCTCTTTATTACGCGCATTTTACACCTTTGAGTTTAGCAACAACCAGATTGTAAAAATTCTACGATACTAAACATTTGCAAACGGTCGTTATGATTTATAGAATTTCTCGAATCATCCTCCCTTGAATTAACTCGAATAAAATAATTTTCAAACTGTTTTATTAAGATTAGTTGCTGTGATTTATTCACTCGTAAAATATTCTACTGAAGAATCATCGGATTTAATAAGGAGTAATATTAATGTATGTTTTTGTTATATATGACCGTGGAAAAACAATTTTCTATGAATCCTTTTATAAATCCAACTAATAGCTTCTAAGAAAAGGAGGAAGAATACAAAATAGCTCATTTTTCATCTCTTTTCTCTCTAAGGTTTTGTCCTACAAATGATTGAAGAAAAAGAAAAAAAAATTGGTAACTCGCAGAAATGATAAGGATGGTCCCATTAGCGATGGGACACGGGACGGACGAATCGTCGAATAGGGACATTTATCATTTTTTCGATACTGTCATCGGGTATTCTCTGTTAGCTCCACAAGCCTCATCCACGATGGCGAAGACACGTTAAAAATAAGTGTCGTCGCTAAAAGGCGCGGCTCCAAGGTGCGATTAAACCTTCCGGTGACTGATCTTTTTTATATCTCTTGCCTGGTTTTTTTCTATAGTTGCATTCCCAGCCGCTTCCTTATCTTCGCACTAAAAGCTCACGCAGACTCGCGTTATGATACACATAATCTAACTAAGAATGGAATTTCTTTGTCGGTGTTGCGACTAATAATCTAAGACGAAGGCGAACAGAGAATCGGGTTATTAAACTTCCTGCCTTCCGAGATGACCAACATGTTGTATACTTTCGCATAATCTGTTAATAATGAGTTTTATAAGGTTGATGTAGAAACCTTAGGAAATAATAACAAAAAATTGTTGTATTGTAAGATTCATATTAAGCGTAAGTAATTTCTGCGCCGCGCCGCGGTGTCGTTTGAAAGCATTTTTAAATTTTTACAGCCTGTCTTGCCAGCGAGTGTCGTTGCCAGTAAATAAGGAAATGACGGAGGCCTTTAGATGTGCTGCTTTCAATCTAATTATTAGCAATTGGATCGTTGACCTCGCACTGACAACGACGGAAATGTAACGACTAAAAAACGGCAAGAACATATTTTCGAAGAACATATTTTTCTGTTGCTACTTTATATATTACAAAACTTGGTAAATTTGGTAAAATTAAGCAAATAGATCTAAAATTCTGTCATTAAAAAAAGTTAGAAAAAAGATGTTCTTGAAAAAAGAATATCTTTTTTATAAAATATTTCTATGTATATCATAATGTATGTCATAATTTATAAAACTACTGCATTTATAAAACTAAAATAATTACAAAAAGGTATAATAAAAAGATATAATGTAGAGTTTAATTACCTGTCATCTATCTAATTTCATTCAGAAATTCAATTCTGAGAAATATCTGTCCTCATCTTTCTTTTATATTAAAAAATGAGATTCTAGGCGATGAAATCAAAATCATTCTCGATGATCCGGTATCTTCGTTCACTTTCCCGATAAATGCCATGACAACGATCATTCACTTTCTTTAAAGTACATACATCCGACCCTTTTCCTCCTTTCGTATAGCCGTAGGTGTTCCACTTTCCACTGCGCCATATCTTTTTTCATTACAAACGGAAAATACAAGAAAAAACAAGATCGATTGCAGCAAGCATCGTCTTAATGCGAATAAAATTACCTGTGTTTATAATTCTCAGTCTAATCAATTTCTCAAAATCAAATACGAATTATGGCATAAATTGTTTTGCAGTTAAGCAAGATAAATATCGCTATTAAATAACATTTTTAAAATGTCAAGTTGATTGGAGAATATGATGATTTTCTTTTGCAACCATTATTCGTTTTTATACTATAATTTATTTAATAAGAAAGCATTAAAGTTAGTAAATATTATTATCTTCACAGACAATAAACAATATTAAAAAAAAACACAAGCGCACGATCGAATTTTCAACTAAGAAAATAGCTATATAATCAATAAAAATTTCATCAAATGTCACTTCAATAGATGTCAGCGATTCTGATTAAGATTTAAAGTCGTAACAGGACGACTGTTCGATCAAGGTAACTGATCAAGGTAACTGACAAGAAACAATTTGCGCTCTATATAGACAAACTGCTAATTCATCGCGCTCCAAAAATGAAATTGAATCAATTCCTCATGACGAAGTGGAAGGACTTCCGGATAAATCGGTGGGTCAAGGTTTTCACTGAAATTGATCAACGACTGGAATGCTCGCTCGCCCCGCCACGCCTCGTTTCGCCTCGCCTTGTCTCACCACGTGTACGATTCCCGAAACACGCGAATCTGTCGGTCGACTCTCACCGCAATCTTCCAACAACGGGACGCAAGAAGAGCGATCCGGGCAAAACGCGTCATCGCGCTCAGTGCAAAACCGCCGGTTTCAGGTGCAGCTTTCACATTCTCGCGCGCTCTGACCGACGAAGAGGAGGCATTGCCCTGCAGGTGCAGTGCCCATCCACCTTCAACCGGCCTGACCGATGGCGTAGCGCGCAAATTTTTCGTCCGTTATTTTATAAACTCTTAAACACTCTGGTTTCACCAGCTTTCCAAGGTATAGATACAATCCATTAAGTTTTTAACGAGCCTTAATTGCAATTTGTTTTCTTAAACAATCTTCGAGCCATTAATTCCCTTTTTTAATAAACTTAAAGAAACGTTACGTGTTGTGAATTTAATGTTATCTCAAATCTGAGAAAGAAAAGAGAGGGAGTATAAATTTAAACATAACTGTTTTTAAACTTTCATATGCCAATATCATAAAAAATATCATAAGACAATATCATAAAAAACTTTAAATTATATTGAAAAACAAGAACACGTGATTAAAAAGAATCGTGATTAAAAGTAGCTCTTTCTCCAAAAAAAAAAAAAAATATATTTTCTCAATATTAGAATTCAAAAAATTAATGTAAAAATTGAATAAACTCGATAGACTGTTAACTCATGCGTTACTACTCCGGATGTGCGCGATGTGAAGAGGTAAAACGTGCGAAAGCGAACCGTGCATCGCGGCGCGGCCGCAATCGCGGCAATTAATCTCTGCCCGACCGATCTCCTGAAACTACGATTCCCATGCGAATTAATTACCGCTGCCGCTGCCGCGGTAAATAAGTTAATCGCTTCACATGCTCACAAAAATACAAACGATGCAGAAGGGCGTTGGTCTCCGGATGACGCGTCGCACTGCATTCTCGCGGAACGACGCGACGCGACGCGACGCGACGCGACGCACCTGCATCGCATCGCATCGCGCGGAAGCCGTCGTATTAAGCTCTCCTCTCCATTGCATCACCGCAACGGCCGACCACGACTGCTGTAACGTTGCGTTGCAATGGACAAAAACATAATTTACGACAGCGGCGATGCAACGAGCGAAAACAGGACAAAGAGCACGCGGCCGTCCTTCCCTTTCTCTTTTTCTATCTCTTCAAAATTCTGGACTCGTCAGTCAAAATAACAAGGATTCGATAAAAAAGATGCTCGCTGCGAGTGAAACTTCTTTGATGAAGAACTAACGAAACTTCGAATGGCGCTTGCTAAGGATTCTCTTCGGAAGATCATTATCGAATTTCTGAATTATCGCATGCTCAAATTGATTTTACCGAAAGAAATCATTTCGATATATTTATTCGAACTATCTCTTAACATTATAGTGATCCAAATAATTTAACTAAGAGATTTGTTTTATGATATATATGATTAAAAAAAAGTGGAACTCATCAAAAAATAATTTCGTAAAAATTTACTTTAATATGTAACAAAAATTAAATAGAAAATGTGAAGACTTAAATTCACTCATCCAATTTTAAATATTTGTATTAAAGAATGTGAAAGCGTATTAAACAATATAAAAAACACATAATCAATCGAGAATTGATCTAAACAAATTCTATATCAAATATATATTTATCTCCTAATATAGTACCGCGAAAGATTAAGGGAGCAATGCCGAAGGGACATTTTCTCGCCAGTTCCACCTCCACAGGAAGAATCTTTTTAAAGCTTTTCTACTTGAAGAAACAAATAAAGCAGAAATGCCTCTGTTATTCTCGTGTCTATCAAGGAGGAGAAAAGAAAAAAAGGATGAAAGAAAAGAAGAAGAGAGACAAAAGGAGAGACGAGGAAAGGTAGACAAACGTCTCTTCTTCGCCTTCCAGATGCGCGATTGCTTCTAATTGCCCTCTTGGTGATCACGAGGTGCCTCCAAAGTGAAATTGCAGCAGCGAGGAACAGGTAACGGGTTGCGAATAAAAAGAGCACTTCGGGAAAAAGCGAGCGACGTGTATATACGACGAAGACAGAAAAGATTGGTCGTGATGCTCTCCTCGAGAACGGCGAGAACGATCTCGAGCGTTTTCGCTAATTAACCTGCGGTTTAGGCCGCGTACTTTTGTGTCGCGTCGAGAAACTCGTAATACCACCTTTACAACAAAATTTAATAAACGCTCCGTGGTAAATCTTCATGTGAAATACAAAGTTTGGCTTGCGCTTCCTTCAACCAAATTAAATCAATTTCATCCTTATAGCGTTTTTTATTCAAAATTCGATCGAGGTAGAACGTCACTTTATTATACGAGAATTAAGCAACAAATGTTCATCGATCTTATATAATTGATAAATCGTTACTAATAATTAATATCGCAAGTTATTAACAAGTTTGACTTAGAAAAAAGCTTGATATTATAAAATTAAATTTAATTTAATAGTTTTTAATAACAACAATAATAGAATAATTTTAAATATATAAGCTTAAAAAAGTTTTACTTTAACAAACAAGTAAAATCATATTATATGTGTTATATTTATATGTTATTAGAATTCAGAATGCATGTTAATCGTAATGAATCATAGGGAAATATTATTAATAAAAAGTAATTGTCTGTAATGGCTAATAGTCCTACAAAATTGTTATTATTATTGTAGCTATTCTTATTATTGTTATGACTATGTTTGTCACTCAATTCGGATGCAAAGGAGATCCGATCTGTCGATTACGATTCACAAAAGTTAAGTCCGCGACGAAGATAGCGTCTTAATCATGATATTCGCCCTAAAAGGAAGTTGATCAGTCATGAGAATGAAGGTCGCATGTAGCATCCCTCATCAGAGTGAAATTTTTTTCTCGAAATTATCATCTCTGCGAACGGCGACGGTTACGAACAGACCGATCAAAGTAACCGATAACCATTTAATGCGCTCATTAAAATAAAATGTAAATCGTACCGCACACTGGTCCAAGGTCTGCCGCCGTTAGCACCGCTTAAAACGTCACTCCGCCCGAGTCAGGACGAAAAGAAAAGGAATGTAACGTAGGAGATCATAAGTTGCTGCAATTAATATCCGGCGGCCCGCAATAATCTCTCTCGGTACAGGATCCCCGAACGCGAACACAATTCACCGCGAGGGAAAATCGAGAGAGAAATAGAGAGATGGACAGAGGGTAAAAAAGAGATGGAGGAACAGGGAGAGCACGAGAGAGACCTCTGATTTTTGCAGCGTTTTTGCAATCTGCACAACAACTTTGTTATTGATGACTGCAATGTTGAGCGCGCAGAATAAAGAAGGTAGGCGTTTCCACCCTCGGTTTCGCCTCGCGAATCCCGCACAACGATCTCCGCGGACGTTTTTCACTTTACGAGGTTGTTGCTTATGAGGCGCAGCCTCCAAGGTACTAAGGTAGTGCCGTCGTCGCGATTCGAGACCCGTACATACGCCGTTCGTCGTCTTGTAAAAGTCAATATTTATGAGGGTGCTAACCACCGTCATCGCTCATCCCGACTCGTTAGCCAGCTCTCCGCCGGCGCGACTTTGTATTTACATCCGAAGGACAGGCATCCTTTCTTTATTGTCTCTAAAGAAAACACGTCTACTGTTGCGCTATATGTCTGTGGATCCTACTGCGTTGCTGTTGTTGAATGGGACCGGGACCAGAAATCCCACCCGTTTATCAGCATATATTCATACGCACTGTCAGCTATCGATTTACTTTCAGAAAACACGCGAATTGTCGTTTTAAATTCATGAAACCAACGTGGCTTTGAGATTGAACTTTTACTTATTGGTCCGCAGTTGCAAGTTTAAAAGAAAATGAGAAATGGCAGAAAGTTATCTAATTCAGCTTAATTCAAAAGTTTTTGCTATCAAGCTGATTGCTCTTGAAAAATATAGCTATTGCTGCAGCAACATCGCACTTTTTTATTTAAAAATGATAGCCTGTGATGATTATAATTTAAATAGACATTATATTCTTAGATTGTCTATAACTATGTACAATTTGCATTTAACTGGAACTATTTAATATGCCAAGTAGATAGGCATATCGTAGTATTCATTTTTTGCTTTGTATAAGACTGTATACTTTCTCTCGATTACGATTTCTATATCGAAGCATTGATAATTTCTCGATAATAAACGAATAAAAATGATTTTCGAATTTAACTTTAATATTACACCGATACTTTCTACTTTCATTTGATCTTAGAACATTGTTTAATCAACATTTTAATTCAAGGCTCGATCACTGACTGAAAACATTTAATAATAAAATCGTACATATCAAAAGACACTTTGTACTGGTTTTATTAAATAATGATTGGATTTTTTAAATATCGATCTTAATAGATAGAAGGAAGGATTAATAATATCAGGGCTCATACTAATGTCCGACTTATCGCAGTTTCAATCATTTATATCTGGTTTCATCAATGTAATTCTTAGAATTAAAAAAACATGAAAGAGTTGAACGAAGATTAAAATTAATATTACATTGGTAGAACCAGGCCTTAGCATTTGTCATATTTTTTCTGTTTCTCTCGGAAAGGTTGCGGTGACTCGTGCTATGAATTGTGACACACGATGGATGGAGAAAGGCTTCGCAAAAGTAACAGGTGTCTAGCAAGGTAAGTCAGTTCACGTGCCGCCATCTCCCACAGAGTTGCTCAACGTACCTTTCATTTACTCGGGTCTAATCCGTCGATAAGAACGGATTATGCGTTCAGTAACGTATAGCGCAAACCGTAATTCTCGCACTTATATTTAAATCTTGTGTATCTTTTCAGGTATTTCACGATTCAATATTTCAAAGTTCTTTTGCAATTTTATGTCGCGTCAAACTCGATATGCCAAATTTGCATTGTAACGTAATTGTATTACTCACCCTCTGACAATGGTCTGCGCTGACTCGCGACAGATCTGCGAGAGGTTGAAAAATAACATCGTGAAATTCGGGGTAACTCCGTGCCAACGGACGTGCGTACAATTCTTTGGCGCTGCACAATACTTCATGATATTCTTCTTCTGCGTGCAACAACTTCTCTGTAGCTCTATACCTGCGATCTGTATCTGCGAAACAATTTCAATTCGATTTCATCGGAATGATATTATATCAGCGATTATCTTCACATGGATAATAATTAAATAAATATCTTATACTATAAATCTTAATTAAACTTTTTAAGTCACAATTTAACAAACTTTCTCTCTCTCTCTCTCTCTCTCTCACGCGCGCGCGCGCACACACACGCACACACACATACACATAATTTCTTAAATTTAAGAAATTATATGATGTAAGAGAAATCAAGGTTGCATGTAAAATATGTAAAAAGCAAGAATTAATTACCTCCGATTGCATTGAATTGCCTTGCAGAATCCTCGATAAGTAAAACTTCGCCATGTAAAAGAGCTACATCGGCCGCAGGATCGACTTCAGCCCTCGAACCAGCAAGCAGCAATCGAGGTCTGCAAACTCGATATTTTAAAAGTATCGGGGCGACCACAGAAGAAATAGCTCCAGGCGATGAAGCTGATAACTGTAATTAATTAAAAAAAAAAAATAAATTATTGCACAAGAATATCGTTAATTATTCTCAAATCAAACCATCATTGAATTTATTTATTTCAGTGCGTGGATAGAATTCTTCCCCCAAAATTTTAATTCTTTACATATTTCAAAAGACGTTAACATAACTTCACAGAACTTGTAATTTACAT
>Ga0157364_1006217_pt1 | contig 12247 bp, 11 predicted proteins | sample AttsexASBM2_FD_111476 | JGI IMG/M metagenome (GOLD analysis project Ga0157364, IMG submission 111476) | Fungus gardens microbial communities from leaf cutter ant in Ribeirão Preto, State of São Paulo, Brazil - Atta sexdens ASBM2 | ecosystem: Host-associated > Fungi > Mycelium > Unclassified ...
CTGTCTAAAAAATAATTCATTAACAAAAAAAATTGTTATTTATGTGATAATAGAATTGATAAAAACCTTCCGTGAAAAAAATTTAGATACGCCCATGATACCTTATAAATTTGCTAAATACATACATTGTTAAATCTATAGTGTCAAATTTAACTTAATGTGAGTCGCCACTGCTCCTATTAAATTGTATAATTATTTTATACTAAAACGATAATTCAGTTTTACACTATATTGTATTAATTTAATATTATATGTCAAATTGACACTGCATAGTGTCGAATATAACCATTATTTTATAGTATAAAATAACGATACAATTGAGTAGAAGCAATGGTGACTCACATTAAGTTAAATTTAACACTATAGATTTAACAGTGTATAAATGCTAATATCTATACATATTATTATATCTAGCACAAAGTTTCACAATTTGAAAAAGTGCATTTATCTTTATCTAAACACGGAAAAAAAGATTAGCTGCCACAGTTGAAAATTAAATTTGGCAGAATTCAGTAGCATTATATGGATACCTAACGTCGTGTCAGCGAAGTCTGATTTCCATTAGAGATCTAAATACACGTATTAATCATTGTAACAGACAAGCATTTCGCTATTATATCGATGTATCATTGCAACAAACGTTTTCTGTGTAGCAGACAATTTTGTAGCAAGTAGTTTCAACAAACCATATTCTGTGTATAGAGACAATGTTCTTTTACACGGACCATATCCAATAACTATTTATGACAACGAACTTCATATTACTAAATAAATTGATCTGTAACAGACATGCATACTTTGCTATTACGTTCTTATATTAGTTACAGCAACAAATTCTCTGTATGTATCAGCAAATTTCATAGCTATAGTAGCTAATGCAATTTCAGCTAATTAGAATTAACTGTAATCAGAAACTTTTTTTTTCCCGTGGAGGATGTAGACATTATCTTGTCTACTTATCAATCCTTATTCACTTGTAAATCATCAAAGAGAATAATGAGATATAATGTTATTAGAATGTCTAGAATCGTTTCACATGAATAATTATATTTAAAAAAATCTCACGAGAGTAATGTAGGGTTAAGATTCATTATTTATCCTCCGCAAGAAGAAGAGTTCGTGCGAAGTATGAGTGTATACATATCGCGAGATAAACAGCTCGTCGAAAACCATAACGCACGAATCGTCGAGAAGTTTCGCGAACGTTTTCGTAAATTTCGTAAATTTCCCAGCGTGAAATATACCCTTTTTACCGTATCTACGGCTCTGAACAGCTTTAATTTCGTTAAGAGCACTCGTGAGGCACCTCGATAAATTCCTGCGGCACCCTGTAAACTTTTAAAGAGAATTTTGAGGGGGGAGAGTCTGACCCTCTCGTGGATCAGGCGGCAGCTGATGTAGAGCGACGCGAAAACAACGCTCTCGCTTCTTTCTTCTCAGTAAAAATAGAGAAGATTTGGTCACGTGCGAAACGTCAATCAGTCCGTCACGTCGAAATAGAACGAGAAATGAAAATTGGTCCGTGACTACTTAGACTTTGTGTGTGTGTGTGTGTGTGTGTGTGTGTGTGTGTGTGTGTGTGTGTGTGTGTGTGTGTGTGTGTGCGCGCGCGTGCGTGCGTGTGCGTGTGTGCGTGCGTGCGTGCGTGTGTGTGTGTGCGTGTGTGTGAGGCGCATCCATTTTTTACTTTTTAGAAAGTATATTAAAAAAATATAATTTCAATTAATAAATTTGTATAAGGGCTAAATGAGCCAATGCACGTTATCGGTGCAAAATAATATATATAAATAACAATACAAATTATAACAATCTTCCAAACGTTTCGGTTCTCAATGGAACCATCTTCAGTGGATATTTAACTTACATTACAAATGTTCTTATCATCTTCGTTAGATTAATGAAAAAATTCGTCGCAATTTATGCATTCGGAGTGATTCCCATTAAATCGAGTGACCTTGTGTAAATTATAGAGATTTTGGCTTAGACATTTGAGAATTGCCACCGACTGAAAAAAATGTTTACATGTTAACAGATTATAAAACAAATTCGAAATCCTATAATATATAATTTTAATTTTGAATGCGAACCATATCTACATTGTTAAATTTATAATGTCGAATTATAGGTACTCAGTATATTATTTCCTAATTTTTATAAATTGCTATTGCTTCTATATATCGTTGATTTAACTATCACAATGTAGTTAAACAATTTAACTCAAGAAAATGTATTTGACTCAAATTTAATTTATTATTTATTAAATGAATATATAACAAGAAAAGAAAGAAAGCTTTTAACAAAATTGGATCTTAAGTGCTTTAAATAATTCTATGTGAATTTATCTACTACCTGTGCAGTCATTTAAATTGCGCGCCGAATTCAATCTTCGATCTTCGAAATACAAACAGATTGAACTACAATAATAATAAAATTATTTACATATTTTTAATTTATCCAGCATTACTGAGATCTTTATAATATCATAAGCAACAAAATGAATAAATTGCTTAACAATTTAAATTATTTATACTATTACTACTATAATTCAATCGATTTACGTAATTCATCAATAGGTTTAAGACCGAAAACTAAAGCGAGCAATTTAAATGACTACATAGGTAATATATTCACATAGAATTCTTTCATCTAAAATCCAGTTTCGACTGTTAAAGACTTTCTTTCCTTTCTTGTTATGTTCACATGTACGGTCCTAAAAACTCTTTGCTAAATGTATATGTTAATATGGGCTAAGTTTACTAATATGGAATAAGTTTACTTTGAAATTAATCACAGAAATGGATTGATTTATATTTTAACACACATGGAAGTTAAAAAAAAATAAAATTTTAATATTGGGTCGTCCGGAAAGTTCGTGCCGCAAAAGATTTAAACTTAATAAATGAAATTAAAAATTTAAATCTTCTGCGTTTCAATTTTCTTTCAAAATCGGCACGAACTTTCCGGACCCAATATAATACAAGAGATTACTTACTATTGCTCTTTTGATATGTAATATCAATATATTAGAGATCTATCAGTATATTAGAGAGTTTGGTTACGATCAATTTTGTCAAAATCTTACAAGAGAGAAATGTTTATAACTACCTCTCTGTATATATATATATGTACTATCTCATTTTAAAGTATAAGTTAAAGTAATTTACTTCGCGATAAATTCAGTTATTGCCAGAAATGGAAAAAAATATACAAGAGAAATAATCGTATGCTTTATTAATGAAAATTATTCTCATCCTCTGTAAAACGTTAATAATTAACATTGTGTTAACACTTTAATTATTTTTCTACATCACACTTATATTTTATTTTACAAGTAATATCTATATTTCTCTTTCGAACGATTTTGATAAAATTACTCGTGGTCAGATGTCTGTTGTAGGATCTTCATACTCGTACAAAAGTTATGCCAAACAAGAAAAATAAATAAGTATACGTTGCGCTAAACCGAATCATTTAACAAAGACAACAAATAGTTTCATGAAGGAATTGCGAACGTATCTTTGCATGTGCAAAACTGTAAAGCGGTGAAATGTACAGTGAAGAGAGCGGAATAAAATGCGAGCGAAAATGAAGAGACGGAAACGCGCACCGCTGCCACTTCGATAGGATCGTTAAAATTAACGAGCGTGTTCCAGCTCCTTGAAAGTGTCGCGTGCTTCTCTTTTTCTCGTACACCAAACGACCATTCGGCAAGTAAGTCATTTTCGGAGACGCGGGATATATGTTGAGCGAGGCAGGGAGAGTAATGTCACATCGATGATATCAAGACTGTTAAATCCGGCATTTTCAAAGATTATAGATACAATCTTAGATACAATGTAAATTTCATGACATGCGATTTTATACAAGTAGGCTGGTAAACACATATGCGCAAATACCGTAACATCGAAACGCTGGAAGTGCACCGTCACTGAGAATGTTAATTCGATGCAACGTCCAGGTATCAACGTTGAAGCAACGCGGCACAACGCGTTTCCTACAAAGTGTCGACTTCCCGCGGAATGCCTTAGAGCTATAATCTTGCTGCAGTTTATGTAACAAACAGAAATCATCTATTGGCGTGTTATAGTCGCATTGAAGTTTAATAATCTGTGCGCGACTTCCTTGAAACATAATTCGTATGCGTGAATACGTTTAGTCAAATCTCTTCATTCAACGCATACGAACAGTAACGCATAAAGAACAATATAATTTATATTGTTCGTTAACCTTTAAGTAGGTAAGTAATTTAATGATATGCAAGCTAGGCAAGGTGCTCAAAACGTCTCAACAATTTTTTTATTTTATAATTATATTCTTTATTAGTATATTATGTTATAGTTATATTTATATTATATATATCCTTATGAGATAAAGGAATGTAAAAATAATAAACTTTACGACTTCTGAGCACCTGGACAATACCTTTTATTTTCCTTTTCCAGAACAATGTTCTAAAGAAAACTATATCTGAAGTGCTGTGGCCATACCATCTATTCACTTAAAGGTTAAAAATTCCGGCGCTTTACTGGAGCATTCTCATAACGCGTACTGCTTTCGCAATATCAATAAAAGCAAAGTCTCTTCGCGATAGCGTACTTTAGATACGGTAAAATCGCGTCGAATTGTGAGTACAGTAGATTACAATAACTCACAATTATTTAACACAAACGCGAAATTCCTTGCGGTACTCAGAGTAGTTTACTGCAAGAAAATTTATAATGCATCTATCGAAAATAATAATACACAAAAAGAGAATGATTGTTGGAGTGAAAATTTAGTTGAATACAAATTCGAAAATAATTTTGTTGAACTATATCAAAATAATTATGTTGGACGCCCAAATATTAATAATGCTGCAAAAAATTTTGACATTTTAGCAATTATTTTGAGCATTCTATATAATTATTTTAATAATTCAATAAAATTTTCAGAAATTTTCACTGTATCTATAACTAAAATTTTAGATTCTTTAACAAAATTATTTCTTCAATATATAAACCACATTTTCGAATTAGATTTTTTGGGGTCAATACGAAACATCCTTTGTATAGTCAACTGATTTTTATCATCGCGTATGTTACATCAATTTCTTATAATATTTCTTATAATATATTTATAGATGGGGGTTAGAGACTATGTTCTCTCGAAAACCTAACGATCCATGTGCATAAAACGAGACTACCCCTACGTCAGTTGGAAATCCCCACAAATTAGGGTGCACGCAACCGAAGAAAATGTATGTGCACATGTGACGGTAGATACACATTAAAAAAAAACATTTTGTATTTGTGTTAAAAAACAGTCGATTCAAGTTCTAATTAAAATTTTATGTTAAGTTGAATTATGTTAAAAATTATGTTGAAAATTATGTTAAGTTCAATATTTCTTAATGTTAAAATAATACAATTAGATATGAGCAAATGAACAAATAATAAAAATGTTTTTTTAAAATGTAAATTCTAAGATAAATAAATAAAATGTGTTAATTTAATATTATAAATATTAATTTTAATAAAGAAAATATGCTTACAAATTGTCAATGTTAAGCTTTTTGTATTAATTTTTTATATGATATGTTACTTTCTAACACATTCATCATCTGTTAGATTTAATATAAATTTTATATCAATATATCAGGTCGCAATGAGAAACGGTTGTATTACGGGAAAAGGTCCATTTTTATAAGCGTATTACATATACGCATTTTTATCCTGTATACCCTGCTCACGAGTTCAGATTATCGATTCGACGTTCGGGTCCGAGTATACCTGAAAGATTTATATATTTTTTCTTCGCCTTATGTTAAGAAATGACAAAGGGAATTATGGCGACAAATGCCATGTGACTATCTGAAATGACCCTTCATGAAGTTACTAACTTATCTCAAGAAAATTAAGGCGCGCACATAAATGTATGAACAAAGAACAGAGAAACAGAAAACGTGATATTTATATTTAGTATTTAAAAAGCGAAATTGAACACCTCTAATTATCTATAATGAGAACCAAACTCTTCGTTAATCCCGTAGCTGCACTCTAAAAAATATCGATATGGATTTAACATCATGCGGTACCTAAAAAATACTATGTTGGTGATTAATATTAATTAACAACATAACGAGAATTATACAGATATATATAATGTTAAATCTATATCAATATTTTTTAAACTTTAGAGTTTTTCATTCGTCGCGATGTCGCTTCTTTGCGAGTTAAATATATAAAGAATACAATTCATCTGTAATTCCAACAAAAGAAGAACACGTTTTCTCGTATCTGACGTTCTGCAGATTTAGAGATAATTTATAATACTTCAGAGTTGCTATAATTCCTGGATTATCGAGAGTAAGATCTTCGTGAACCGATGTTGTAAAAATCGCGACAAAATTGTATCGCGCTCTCGTGAATACGTTCACAAATTTAACAAATCGAGAAACGGCATATCTAAAATTCCGAAAATCTAAATTTCAACCTTTACATTTCAAATATGCGGCAAAAGAGACGATAAATATCGATTCGAAGGCAATTTAATCGCGAAGATGGAAGAAGAGAGAATCGCGACGTTAAAGGGCCATCGGGACTGTTTCAGCGATTCGACACAAAGCACTCAGCATTGTTCACTCCATGCAGCTAAAAGCATTCCAAAGCGAGGGCAAAACGCACGCGAAGGGAAGCGCCCAGTGTATGTAGGTTAAAATTCTGTTGATGTAGAGCTCACACGTGAAATCACCTTTTCCTTCGTCCATGTAACGTCATCTTCCCTCTTCTCTCTTTACACGCGCGTATATACGTCGTGGTCCTCTCGTTTCTTTTCTTTCTTTCTTTCTTTTTTTTTACATCGTCGGCTTCTCGTGCCTCTGAAACGACGGGAACCAAATGGTGGGGTTAATGCGAGTACACGCCACGGGGTGTCGACCAATTTCCGGGTTCAACTAACGCACTTATCAGACGGCCAGAAAGGATCTTGAGAGAAAGGCCTGAGGGGAGGAAAAATAATTGAGACGTCCCTCTCTCGTCACGGTCAGAAAAAGCGACGAGGTTGCAAGGAAGGAGCAGCGCGGTAAAAAGTAAAATGAATTTTAATCTTCTATAATCACGAGCGTACGCATCCTAATTCGGCGATGAGAAACCCAACAGAGATTACTGACGGATCAACAGAGAGTTGCGAACTCTCGTTCTGATAATTGGAAAGTATTCAGTGAAGATGACACCTCCGGTGGCATTCTCTTCACTCTCGAATAACCTCAGCCGCGAATTAACCTTTCGTTCATGCAGTAACGTAAATTTCGACCTAATTCCTCTTTTTACTTATCCGTTAAAAATGTGCAACTTGCGTTTCGCGCGAAAGTCAAGATAAAGCGTTCATGAACGGTCACGACGAGCTACCGCTTAATGAATTAGCCTACTGAATTAGACAGTCATAACCACGGGACATTTGACTGACGCACCTGTCATCGCGGCGATCGTCAAAGAGGCTTCGGTCCATTTAATTGGGTCCTTGGTGAAGGATCCAATTAAATGGACCTCAAAGACCGCGATGCGAAGAAATTGGGAAGGGAATACAGCTGTCGCGTGAGCGCGTTACGACTTCTTTGAGACACTCTAATTAGATTCCGTCGGAAGACCCAAAGAGCAATTACCAAAGGCGTCGTCGATGCCGCGTTACGCGAGCAGTAACCCGAATCTCTAAGTCTCGCTTTGATCGAGTTTCGGTGGAAGGAATCGGATAAGGCAGAAGGTTGAGAGCACAGGGAGGCGTTGTGCGTCTTCGAAGATTCATGACACTTTCGAATGCAAGTATGTGCTAAACGGAAACCGAATGCGAGTGAGATATTTTTACGACGCGGTGATATGTGCGCTTTCGTCGCTTTGCATTACTCGTTAAGTATATGCAGACCACACGGTCAGTGAGATATGATTTTTGCGAGTGCATTATCCGGTACAGTCTGCCATCAATAATTATACACAGAAAGAAAGATTTTGCTGAAATATCTAAATGTTAAGATTGAAAAGAATTGTTTAGGATTATTAAAATAATTATGTAAAATATTTAAAAATAATAAATATCAAAGTGTCTTTAATAAAGACTCCAATTATTGGCGAAGGTTAAATACTTTTTTAGCAAAACTGTTTGTAAGAATGTATTGTGAGTGAAGGTGGGAGAATGTATTGATTTATTGTAATTTCATTCTATGTAACTTAACATACAGAATAATATGGGAGGAATCAAGGCAAAATATTTAAAATTCCCTAAGACGCTCATAATTATGCCGGACGTTTCCGGATAAAAAAAATCCTCTTAAAAAAAAAAGCGGACAGGAAATTCTAATCGGGATGCATTAACGAACTAAAATTCCACTAATCAAGTTACGAGAGAGCTATGAGATTTGGCGAGATGCTTTTAGTATTCCGTCGTCTTATCCTATCAACGCAACGATTATCGTCGAATCTATTCCGAACGAATCTACACTGATCGCGAAAGATTGCTTGATACAAGTACCAAAGATGCAACATGATACCGTGAACTCCTTCGGCGAGCCCTCCAAGGTGTGACGCAGTGACACCGAAAAGACGTCACCGACATCGCAGCGACGGTTGCCGCGTCGAATATCTCGGATTACATAAACCTAAATAATCCCGTGAGTCATTCTAATTCTGTCCGGTGGGATTGCACCGCTTTCCATCATTCGTCAATGTTCGTCTCTCCCACTTCTCTACCTATCTATCCAACTCTTAACTCTTCCCCTCTTTGCACATTTTCAGCTTTCATCCTACCCCGTTCCCATCCCGCCGTCTGTCTGGCGTACAAATAGCTGCGACGCGTGTGTCGTCTCTCGCACACACGATGGCCCACTTTTCCACGTGGGTCCCGAAATTAGAGAGTGCCCGACGAGAGCGCCGTTTGCCTATTCATTTTCGTCGCGGCTAACGCGCTGATTTCCTGACATCTTTCCCAAATGGCACGCTCGGTACTATCTAATTAAAAGCTCCCTAGAGAGAGCAATAGAATAGAGAAACTTTCACGCCTTTTGTCCCGCGGCAAAATGCGCGTAAAATATCAACAATTGCATCCTCGCGTATCTGACAGTAATGTTAGATATTTAAAAAAGTTCACATGTGGATCGCTGATATTTTTGACTATAAGATAGAGGGAGAGAAAAAGAAAGAGAGATAATCATTAACTAAAGAAAGATATTCATTAACAGTCTAGGACAAGCACTCTAAGAATATAAAAGACAAATAAAAATAAAAATGAAAAAAAAACCGATAATGAAATAATTCAAAATAAAAAGAAAAATACGCAAAATCAAAATTAATAAGGATACAAATTATGTATAAGAATTGAAAAGGTAACAGAAAAAGTTAACGTAAGTAAAGTCAAAAACTAATTCCAAAAACTAGTCCAGCCCTTGCTGTCGGGCATATAACGGAAGAGCTCACACTTGAATGCAGAAAGAGAAAGAGAGAGAAAGAGTAAAGAGGAAACATAAAACGTTTCTGATTCACGGTGTTCAACCTTTGAAACAGGTGAAATATTGAATGAATTGGTTAATTAAGAAAGATTACCGTTATGCAACGCGACATGAAGACTGCTACAATGTTGTTCCGTCGTGTATTTTTGACCATGGCCGACATGAGCTTCCCTTTTCCGGCGGGAAACAAGCATTGAGAAGAAATGATTTTTTTGGCCCGGTCAAAGAATACATAAACAACGAAATGTCCGTGCACGCTATATTGCGTGTCGATGCAGCGATGACTGGACGCTAAATACATTGCACGATTTAACGATAATGCGACCGACCATATTTCGTTCGATATACAATTGCGTCGGTGTAACTACGGTCGTCGGATTCACTAACTGTCCTAGATATTTCTATTCACGGTCCATTTTCACGAGACAACGATGATCAACCACGTGTCACGGCCTCGTGTGCGAGGTCGCAAGTAATGGGAATCGTTACGCTTTAGCTGCAACTTCAGCGCAGTCAGGGCCGCAAGCAACCAGTCGCGAATAAAAAAAAAAAGATAAAATGGAGAGACAGTCAGGTTGAAGACTCGTTTCAACGTCGATTAACTTTAACCTTACACAACCTTACATCGAAATCAAACTCTACTTTTTTGAACAAGTTGAAGGAGAAAAAGAGTACAGTGAAATTATGAGTTAAAACCAAACGAGGTCGATGAAATCGTGCAATAAATTGCGCTATCAAACTCGGAATTACCAAATTATAGTCCAAGTAATCTAAATTACCAGAGAAACAAAACTTATTGTTAGCTATTCAAACTCAGCATTAATTGATGTTCATATAAACGATTCTTGATTTTTTAAGCCAGATCATTCAATAGAACTTTCAGTATAAAATTATTTTTAAACGAATGTAACGGAACATTAAATCATACTTTTAAAAGGAATAAGTTCAAATACATCCCTGGCGCGTTTTATCAGATTCACACATTGGTATAAAAGTACCGACCCGGCGCTATTCGAGAGAAATTGCTAAACAGTCGCGTGCAACGATGACGAGAATGGTATTAGTCGTGATGTTAATACTCTTTTCAATCTCCAGTGTAAACTTCGTCGATTCTCTGCAGGAGAGCCTAGGAAAATTTCTGGGGGCCTTTGGCGCGAAACAACAGTATAGAATTATTCATATTGCTATTCTTAACGCAAAAGAAAAGAAAGAATATTTTATCACCTATTTCATTGTATAACGACATGATTTTCCTTTTCAGAGTACGGATTCCCGAATTGCTAAATCAGTTGTGCAATCAATCGCAGGGTTCCAACCTGACGATACGTGACGCTTGTTACGGTTGCTTCTATCGTGCCAGCATCTTACCACAGGGTTACTCCATGTTAGTAGCCATGTCCACGTGTGCCAACACTTATCTCAACAACACTAGCTATGGTCATTGTCAGGCCTATTTGCAAGTATGTGAAACTGTTCATTCATCTTATTCTCTAATATATACGTTTCGTAATTCTCCTACAAATTTTACAATTCGTTACGTCCTGATTTTTCTCTAGAATGTGACCAGCATGCCCGATGCACGAAGCCCTACGATAATATATTGCTCATTCTTAGAATGCATTCGTCAAGTCAATAAGAACAGTTTGGTAAGATTGAACTCTGAACTAATAGCTATTAGTCGCGTTACTCGATACGCTATTCTACGATATTGCCTCTCCCTGTGCTTCACCACAACGCCTCCTTATGAAATGCAATCATTTTATTTTTCTGCTCATATTACGCACGTTATACGCACGCATCCACGGATATCTTTATTTCTTTGGTACTAATATGTACATACAATCTAATATTTAGAAAAGAGCCATAAAATATATTTACACTGTTAGATATCAAAGGCAACCCAATTCGTTGAGTTAAATAACATTTCGTTATTTTTAACTTCCATATATGTCACAGTGTAAATCAATTTATTTCTATGGTTGAATTGCTTCAAAATAGACAACATCCATATTAACATATGCATTTAATAAATAATAAATAATAAGATTTGCATCAAATTGAATATACATTCTCATTAAATTGTTTAACTCCATTTACTCCCTTTATTCAAATTAGCAATACATTAGATAGAAGCAATGACCAATAGACATGATAAAAATAGCTCAAATTGGGTATAACTTGACTTTATGAATTTAACAATGTAATATATTATTTCTCAATAATTTTAAAGTCTTGCTTATTAACCAATTTTTTATTTATCTATATATTTGATACTCAATAATATTAAAAATTATGATATAAATATTGTAAATACTATAAATAAATAATAAAAAAACACCTATTATAAATATTATCTAGGCTATAGTCGCAAGAGATGTGCCACTGTTGCGAGGAGCAGCATGGCAAATTGAGCAGCGCAATTTTTTTAAATTTTTGAAATTTCTACGGAGGGGCGTCTGCATCGTAAGAGAAACTATAACTACTACGACGAATCCAGTTAGTCCATCCATTGATCCGCGCCAGGATCTTCATATCTAATCATCATATTTTTTAAACGATACAACTTTCTTCCTCGTTGGAAATGCACTGATACCTCTGCGATAATCGCACGGTCCTGAAATGTTTCGCGCACGATTCTCCGCGAATTCTGTAAATTATCTGTATTATATATGTATATATATATATATATATATATATATTATACAATTATCTCTCTGCACGATGAATACACTTAACCGGATTCAAATCGCAAAATCTGACGCGAGAGTGCGACGA
>Ga0157364_1006218_pt1 | contig 12247 bp, 5 predicted proteins | sample AttsexASBM2_FD_111476 | JGI IMG/M metagenome (GOLD analysis project Ga0157364, IMG submission 111476) | Fungus gardens microbial communities from leaf cutter ant in Ribeirão Preto, State of São Paulo, Brazil - Atta sexdens ASBM2 | ecosystem: Host-associated > Fungi > Mycelium > Unclassified ...
AGGAAGACCAATTGATGCACAGCAGAGAGTTATCAGTTATGTTGTTACATGATTCTGTAACATACAAGATACAATTTAAAATAGCATTCAAAATAATCAATAATTAAAAAACTAATTTTTATATACATTGAATTTTTCAATAGTTTTTCTTTTTATTTTAATTATATATTCATTAAAATAATTATACATTTTTTCAAAATTGTCTTTATGAAAATAAATTTCCGTAATGTTTTAATTAATTCTTTTTTTTTTAATTATTATTTTTAATTATTGAAATAAAACAACTAATGGGAAAAAATGACTAATTTTTTTATGCAAGTAAGCAATAAGCTTGCTTACCGCAAAGTTGTCCATGGCTTTTCCTGAGCTTCTTCCTCCTCCTCCTCCTTCTTCTCACAAAATTATCAAGCCTTTCTCCTCTCTTCTCTTCCCATTGTTTGATTTGTGACAGCATCTATCAGTTAAAACAAATAATTTATTAAAATTAAGTGCAAATAATTGCAAAGGGTGAGCCCTGTTTTGTGCTTACAGTGCTTGCAAATATCATTTATTCTTGTTTGATATTTGATAAAGAAGGAAGAACTAATGTTTATATCGTGTGAGCGTGAAAGCGAAATTATTTTAATAATTAGATATAAAATTAATATAAATTTTATTTACCAATTCAATAAGTCACAACAGCACTTATTTGGAGCCAATCATCTCGTATTCTGCAAATAAAACATAAATGCAATTAATATGTCGAAGTGATTTCGTCTTTCGCGTTATCAATTTCATACATCAAGAGCGACACGGCAGCAATTCGCGTCTTTTTCTTCAATATTGAATCTATGATTTTCTTAAATATTGAATCTATAATTGCGCGAACTAAATGTTGCAATAAATGATAAATATAGATTTAATATAAGTTTTATTTGATCGATATCAATTTCTTAATTATATTTACGCTTTATTTATAAATCGAAATGTAAATGAATCATAGTTGTAATTAAGATTAAGAAGATGAGACAACTTCGTTTTTGCGCGATTAACTTCGTGTTCGTCAAAGGCAATACGAACGATGCGGCGTTGTGTGATGCTGCACTTCTCGCTCTCGGCGTCGCGTTTATGAATTTTCCGTATTTCGAAATATATATGATGCTCAAAATGCGGAACAATCATAAAGGGCAAACGTATATTATAATATACGCTCTTCTTTTATAAATATTATTTCCGTATTGCAGATTGATATTTGAAAATCTCATTGTCAATTATTTAAGTGATATACTTTCAACGAACAAGTTTTACGAAATACGCGTTCGAACGGATTATTATTAATATGCGATTACTGAATCTATAGTCACGATAGTTAAATATCGCGTATGAAAATATATATTCAAGTTGTACATTCAGGTATTATATAGGTTTTAATTATCATATTTGATCGCGCGTTTCCACTTGTCTGAGAGCTAGTCCATTCCGTCGTGTCCATCCGCCGCATTTCGCGAATGAAATGTGTACGCGATCGAAATGAGGAAGCAGCGTCGATTTCCGTGTGCGGTTAACTTCACGCGTAAAAGACGCAACGACACGATACGCCATATATTTTCGACCGAATAATATCAGTGTGCTAGTACTAGATTCTGCAATACGCTATATTTACACTGTTACGAGAAATAAAGACAAAGTTAATTATTGATTACCTTAGTAAAAAACGATGAACAATCCTTTCGTGCCGTTTTTCCTCGTTTTATATTCTAAGAGATTCTGTCATTTTTATATTCAGCAGAGATTAGAATATGGAGAAAAAAATCACAATTCGAAGACAGGGTTGCGAACTTTTCCAACATTGTTTTATATTTAGCAGAGATTAGAATCTGGAGAAAAGTCAATCGATTCGAGGACAGGGCTGCGAACAGTGCGAACTTTTTCAACGTTAAAATGACAAGATGTACGCCCGTCCCCTCTTCGAATCGCAAAAGCGTGAAATTGCGAATTATACGCTATTTATATGAGCCGTCAAATGGCGAACCCCACTACTCGCATGCCAGCCAATGAGCGCGAAGTGGTATGTACTATATAAATGCTACGCGCAAAAAATTTCAGTCTTTTTCGGAATTTGGAGCCATGCGTTTCATAAAGATAGAGAAGCCTATATCTATTTGGCTAGTGCTTTTATGATATTAGCATATATTTTTAGTTAGTATATAGTTCACATTATGTATACTGTAGAATTTCAAAACATAAAAGAGTGTTTTGAATACGGACTAGAAATTATATTTTTTCTACAAATTAAAAATCAATTAGAATAAATAAATGAAGGCTATCGAAATATTATATGAAAGAAAAATCGAACTTATAAAATAATAAGCAATTATAAATTGTGAATCATTTAAACGCCGTAAGTATAGAAATATATTATTATTTAAAGTTCTATAATAAAATTTTAAATCAAAATATTAATATCTGGGTAGCAATACTACTCCATTGAATTTTATTTTATTGTTAGATATTAAATATATTATGATAATAATCATTACGTTCGCTTGTGTATAAATGAAAATGACATTAAGTTTTTTTGCGTAATATATACAGCATTGGAAAATGGATTTAACGAAATTATATCGACGGCAGAGAGAAATCTGGGAGAGAACATATTGTTGTGTAGTTAACATCCACTTCTTCAGAGGACAGTAGTGCGCAGCAGCATTTTACAGATTTTAGACCGTCCTCTCTCAGGTTTCTCTCTGATACAACAAAGACAACTACTTCAGTATTTGCAAAGTCAAACATTTTTATCTTGAAATTGACACTGTGTTTTAAATGATCAAGAAAGAAGAGAGAGAGAGAGAATAGAGATTATAGAGAAATTCGATATTCGATTGGATACACTCAGTGCGCACTGGTGAACATTAAAACCGTTATACACAAATTAACGTATACACACAAATTTGTGTTTAATATAAATATAAAAGCGGATTAAATCATAAAATTTTCAATACATTTTATTGTGCTGTGAAGTAAAATTTGTATTTTATAATTCGAAATATTTGTTTTGTATACTTTTACACAAATTAAATCAATATACAACGGCTTTAATATGCACTGGTGCGTCCAATAGAATTCGTTATAGAGAAAGATGCTTACGATCTGTACATACCACGTTATCCCTTCCACCATGGTCCAATGTTATGATGTTATCACTTATCACGCCCGCTCTTGGATGCAGCAATGTGCGTACGTGTGTTCAGATGACTTGAATTGTGACGTGAGACTAACGAGCTTTCGTGGTTAATACGCTTATCAATTGCTAGATATAAATTTATTTGATTGCTCTAAAATCGTGAGAAATTGGTTTAGCCTGTTCTTGTGCGAATAATTCGTTATTTATTTTGGTTAAGCCGTTCGATTATACTTACTATTCTCACAACAACGTAACTATTTCTTCGACCGAATGATATTATTGCGGTACTATGAAGTTGCACAATGGAGCTTTCCGAATCACGAAATCTTGTTAAAGATTTAGATTTAACCCTTCAACCGCGAATTGCTCCGCGGTACAAAACCTGGCTATCTCTCGCAACCCAACAGGTAAGATAAATTATTACAATTATATAAACTAAAATTGATACCAAGAAAAATATATTGCCTTAGCAAAAGTACTGTTATATTGTTTTAACATTGTTTAAATTATATATTGTTAAAAATTTTCAGTTACGACTCAGAGGTTTAATACAAATAATAGGCCATAATCTTAAAGCTAATATAAATGGAGAGATATGTTGGTTTTATTATACATTACATAGATCAAGCATGTCATCTCCATTGTATACCAGCGAAGCAATTGACAATTCTAATCCAAGATGGTCGACCCTAGAAGTACCGACTCTGTATGCCACAGGTTATTCAACAGCTAGTGGTGAGCGTTACTGTCTGTTAGTACTATAAATGCTGTGTTTCTTAGAATTAGCATACATGTTAGTTTATTAAGTATATTCTTGACATTGATTTATTTTGAATGCCTTTTTATTAGACATTTAGAGAAATGATTCTATCTTTTAAACAGAGATTATCCTGAGGATATGGAAGCGCTCAATGCCATGTGACAACACAGTTGATGTAACCCTCTTCACATGCGGAATATCATTCACAGGATTAACATATATTGGTCCTAAGTTACCATCTAATCTAGAAACTATTTTAAAGGAAAATTCTTTAATATTCCATTTTCATGGTGGATACTTTACTCCTGCATACTGCTTCATAGCAGCTCCAGACTTGAAGCGCTACCTTTATATGACTATAAATGTTTCTGAAGTAAAGAATAGTTATACCGTGAATAAGCTTAGCAGTTTAAGAAGCAAAATGCAGGCACTAAAACAACAAACAGAATCAGTGCAAGCACTCAGAATACGCATTGCTTCTGGTAATGATTTTCATACTCCCAAATATCCACAGACAACTTTGAACAGACTGTTGCAACCACGGAGAGTCAACAGGGAAAAGAAGTTGGAAATTATGAGAATACGTAAAGAGCTAGAAATGGCTAAATTTAGAACAAAATTGCTAGAACAAGAAAGATCGCGAAAAATGGGAGAAATTCGTGTACTAAATCAATTACATACTAATATGACAGAAGAAAATCAAGATCTTGGTTAGTATTGTATATATATATACATATATATGGATTCAATATTGAATATATATTGCATGAGTACTCTAAATAAAAAGTCTAAGCATTATCTTGTTTTCTAGGTTCTGACTTAATGAAAAGATATAGAGAGCTGAATAAAGACATAGAAAAACTAAATGAATGGCGGCAAAATCATATAGATACAAGAGAAACATACTTGCAATTGAGCAGTCAACTTGCACAGAGGCGACGACAATTAATCTCAGAATTGTGTTTAATATATCCTATTAAACAGGTATAGCTAATATATATGCATAATTGTTTTGATTGGCTAACATTTTTCTCAATTTTGTAGGATAGCATTGGAAAGTTTAGAATAAATGACGTTTATTTGCCAGACAGCGAAGAATTGGAATTATCGAATGATACACAAGTGGCTGTAGCATTGGGTTTTGTTGCACATACAACGCAAATGATTGCAAATTTTTTGAATGTACCGACCAGATATCCTATTGTACATTATGGCTCGCGCAGTAAAGTTATAGATCATATAACAGAAAATTTGCCTGATAATGATAGACAGTAAGGGTGATTTGTAATTGTGTCTTTATTGGCAATGTATCCATGCATATGTTATCGCCAATGTTATTTTTAGATTTCCATTGTTTGCTCGAAGTAAGGATAAATTACAATTCCATTATTCTGTATATCTATTGAATAAAAATATAGCACAGCTACGATGGTATTGTGGCCTTCCGACTACCGATTTAAGAGCAACATTGCCAAATCTCGCTACGCTAATCAACGTTAAACCCAATCAGATACAGTACGTATATGCACATTCATTAATTTAATTGTTAATAATATATTTATTTTTATCGTTACTCGAATTATTTCATAGTTTGGACGATTCAAAACGAACATTTTCTACTTCGTCTTTGGATACTGAAAGTGGTAATGGTAAACAAAATCCACCTCTTACGCCACCATTGCAAAAAATAATTTTCGAGAAATGCCATCGTTCTTCTCGATCAATGAGTCAATTAAAAAATATAAAGTCATCTCTTGGATCTTCTTTGGATCAAGGCTTAGACAAACCTGTACAATCACCTGCACTAGGTAATCAGTCGAAGCGAATTTGTAAATCGGAAGAGAGTGCCATTGACAATAAAACCTTGGTTCTGGCTAAAGATAGGTTGAGTATTAGTAGTAATGAGACATTGAATAGTGCCATTCTGAACAATATTGATAACATTACTCTTAAACATAAAGAAAATTTTGTCGAAATTAGCGATAAGGTTGTTGTAGAGAGCAACATTGAGATTATGATACCTACATCTGTTTCTAAAGCAAGGAATGTCGCAGATAGCTTGGAAAGTTCCGTGAGTGCCCGAGATAGAAGCTCTAATTCTATAAGCAGCTGTGAAATGGCTCTTAGTAGCCAAAATGATGTAGATGAGAGTTTAAATGATAACTATATTATTAGGAAAGAAAAAATCGACGACAATATGTTTTCGATTGATGATAATTTAAAAAACGTCAAAGATGTGATAGATAGTACGCTGAAAAATAGCGAATATAGTAAAAGGCATAATTCTAGAAATGATATTTCACAAAGTTATGACATGAATAATACAATCGTCAGCGAACAAAATAGCAGTGGTCACGAACAAGACCTACTTACAGAAACTGCCATCCATAATAGAGAATGTTTCGTTAAATCGTGCTCATCTTTGGATGCTGTGTGTACTTACGAAGAATCGGAACAGAAACAAAAAACATATTCCATTTGTAGCTATACAGAAGAATATACAAAGAAAAATACATTACGACAAAGATGTAGCCCTGAATCCAGGTACATATACGTAATTATATATTTATGTAAATGAACATTTTGAATGAATGTAATTTTTAATATTTTATATACACATACATGGCGACTTATTTTACAGAGAGAATAAATTAGATAATCTTCAACATGCTGAGAAATGGTCTCAGGATATTGTAAGAAATGAACCAATGGTAAATTTGTATGTTAATAATTTCCATATTTTTTTAATGTGACATTTTAAAATGTCCATTTTATATCTAGGTGGATACGAAGTCTATTTTAAGTGCATCAAAATCAGACTGCTGTTCATATGATGAAGCAAAAATGCAAAGTGACATTCAAGCATCAAGTGAATTCATAGACGTCATTAGACGTAGTTCAGAAAACGTATGTGCGCGCACCGAAGCTTTAGCTAATAAGAAAACTAGTTTTAAAGTTATGAAACCGCGTCTTTAATATCTGCCTATGTTATAAAGAGTTGTGTCCTGATAATACATGTAAGTAATAAGTACCAAAGGTCTTAAGACATGTTTCGTTTATATTTTATACAATTATATATGTGTGTACGTTGTTAATATGATAAAAATCTTTAAATATTATTTAAAGTTGATTTTAATTAAAATTGTAACATGTTACAGATATATTTATTATCTTTTATTTATTTCTGAAATGTTTGTAATAAATTACTGTAAGTGTTACAGCGCGAATATGAAAAATATAAAAAAATAATAAATATTTTGTAACACTAAAACTACTGTAAACTGTAAACTAAATTATGTATTAAAACGTCAGTTATATTTATCTATGTATTATTCTATATATGTTTATACATTATAGTTTTCATTTTCTTATGTTTGCGCCAACAATTATTATGACTACTGTTATGATACGTATTGGATATAATAAGAATAACGTCGACAAAACTGATAGTTCTTAGGAAGATATCTTTATACATGTGATACAAACGTGTTATTAGTTATTACTTTATGTATTCGTACTGCACACTTATGGTGAAACTTTGGACAGTTAATCAACAATTATAAGTCAGGATAAGTTGTCTTCTTATTATTCGTTTGATAGTGAGATGTAAATATAATGTATGTATTCATATAATTATTAAGTTACAACTCTATTATTGTAATATATCCCGAAAAAATTTATATTATCTCTGTACAACATTTTCATTGAATTGAGATAATATATAAAGTTTATATATATATATATATATATATATATATATATATATATATATATATGTGTATGTATTATGTAGGAATAGATTTTTTCACTGTACTTAATTCACGTAATTGACCAATGTTTAGTTCGTGCTTATAATACAAGCAATCGCGAATGCATCAATATAGTTAATTCTATTTTTATCATTGAAAATGTTACAGCATGCGTAAATAAATTTACATTTATATACGAGGACCAAGTAAAATACGTAATTGTTTAACGAAGTGATGGAATAATTAATTTATCTCTAATTATAAAAGCATCTAAAAGAATTGCAAAACAATTTCTTCATGGAACTCGAGCGGACTATCACAATGTGATATAATATAAAATAAAAAATTATCTAAACAAAAGAAAAAAACGAGAGAATTAATTTATTATTGTATCCTATTTATCTTTTATTGAATAATTACATATATATATTATTTTTATTTTATAAGAAAAATTTAATTTTTTATATAGACTTTCAAACATTTATACTATACATGTCTCTGATAAATGACTTTTTTTCACAAATTATTGATTACTGCGATAAATATTGCTTTGATAATCGAATAGTGAGAACATCTGGATTTTGTGTAATAAAAAATTATTATCCATTAATAATTGCTCATTCCCAGCAAACGAAAATGGACTGAAATGGATTGGAAATTTTCAATCCATCCGAATCCGTATTTTAAATCCAAAAATGGATTGAATTCCATATAAAAAAAATTTTTATACATGTAAAAATTTAAATAAATTAAAGTAGTAATGAAATTCTATAATTATTATTTTAAAACTTTTATATAAAATATACACTCTAGCTGTATAATAAAGGAAACGTATTAATATACATAAAAATATACATAAAAATATACATAAAAGATTAATTTATTAATTAAAAATAAGGAATTTATATATGTAACATTTATTATTCATATTTACGTAATTTTTTTTATTTTTTTTAACTATTAAATGAAGAATTCATGATATATTTTTACTGTACTTTTTTTTAATTATTCAGTTGAATCAAAACGAAAAATTTCTTATTCATAATTCTGAATAAAATAGCATTTATGATGCATTTTTAAATGAAACAAAGGATTTTCTACTCACAATTTTAAATTAAATAGTATTCATGGCTCACTTTAAAAGAAAAATTTATTTTATTCAATTGGATTAAAAAATTGTATTTCCTATTCAGAAATTTTTAAATTTAGCAGTATTCACGATACACACAAAATACTAATATTATTTTTAGATTAAAAAGTATAAAAATATACTCCATGCCATTCCTATAAATGAATAAAAATGCATTCAGGATTAAAAAGGATTTATTTTAATATTTATGAATTCGTATTTCTGAAAATCTGAATCCATTTTAATCCATTTCAATTCGTTTACTGGGTTGTAATACAACCCAGTAAAATATCTAATATACATATTAGGTATAGTAAAAAGAAATCCATTATTTTTCCATCCAATTTCATGCAAAAATAATGGATTTCTTTTTACTACACCTAATATATGTATTGTGTGCGTAACGAATGTAAGAAATAAAGCAGAAACCGTGCAATAAAGTCTATTCGCCGGAGAATATTAAAAATGTAACGAATAGATTATTTTACTTATTTTGTAATATACGTTAATATTTTGAAGTTAAACGGTTGGCGCGTGGCCTTGGGGATTGTTTTGATGCGGAAGGGTGAGTGATGCGGTGCGACGTATGCGGTGCGTCACGTTTATGCGAAGTTACTACGCAGTCATTCCTTTACCGAATCTCGTACAGGCAGGTAGTTGTGCCGCGTGCCGCTCTTCTCATTTTTTTTTAGAAATATATTTGCGAGAAATAATGCGAAATGTCGTACTTTAGATTTCAAAAATTTACTTAAAATATTAAGTAAGAAGAAAGTCAGAACAAATATTTTTAAATAATAAATACTAAATAACTATTTTATTTTTTTTTACTTAAAACACGTATTTTAAATAAAATTTTAATACGCCGACCCCTGATACAATTTATTTAAAAGTACATATAAAATTAAGTTCCGAAAACTTATTTAAAATATAATTAAGAAAATAGATTAGAAGAAGTTTTTTAACATGATAAATTCTAAATAACTTTTTTTATCTTTTTCTTTAAAAATATATATAACATGGTCGAGCCTTGTATATTAGTATATTGTTAATTTAACTTTATGTGAAACAAAATAAAATCTAATTATTAATATTTCGTCGCGAAATTAATGAAATAATTTCTTATATTCTTTCGATCTTCTCAGAATTCATTGTCAGCAGTTTAGTTTTAGCGGCGTAAGTTGTTTAATGTGATATCATAATCGTGATACAACGAAGAACATATTTGATATTTTATAAATTTAAATATTTCATATCAACTAATGTGCTGACAAAAGGCAAGTGGTTTTTTTTTACATAATTGCCCACGTGAAGTATTTTTGACATCCGAACATTAAATCTTAATTTTTATTGTTCTCTTTAACTTTTATACAATTAAATAAAGATTAATAATAAATTATATATATTATAACAAACATTATATAATGATTTGGACTAAATAGATTAGTGTGAATAATTAGCATTTATATATAGAGATATATAATTTAAATATAATTTATCTATTACTTTTCCCAGATTAAGAATGCGGAATTAAGACGTAAATAACGGAATTAAATGATTCAAAAGTAACAAAAAATTACAATGCGACAATTCGTTAAAAATATTACGTACATTGCACGGATTTTGTGTTACAAAAAATTATTACAAATTAATAATCGCTTACTGTAACACAATTTGAAATATCTAATATATAGATAAAATGTGTGCGTAACGATCAATATAAGAGTAAAGCAAAAATCGTGCAATAAAGCCTACTTTAATAGAGAATATTAAAAATGTAATGAATTAATAGATTATTTTACTTTGTAATATACGTTAACATTTCGACGGTTGGATGATCGACGCGTGACCTTGTTTTGAGGGTGAGAGGGGTGGCGTGGCGCGTCTTGTTTACGCGCAGTTACTGCGTAGTCCCTTATCGAGGCTTGTACAAGCAGGTAACTGTATTACGTGCCGCTCTTCTTTACATTTTTTTTTAAAACGTAATCATGAAAAATGCTTGATGTAATACGAAATGTTGTACTTTATGAATATTCACGATATACGATTACTAGCTCGCAGGATTAATTGTTCATAAAAGAAGCGAAATGACAGTCATATATCATGGAATAGATATTTCGTATGGTTCATTTGCAATCAAAACGCGAATGTAAAACGGAATTTATTACTATTTCGCGATAATGACAATTATTTTTGGTTAACGTAAAAATTTTTGTGTCGCTTGAGTATATAGTTCTCGATTATATTTTAAACAGTATCACGAGTTATAAAAAAGCAACATTAATAAACTCATGCAAATAACGCAATTTATGCGATTTCTACTTTCAAAATTAATATAATTTGTATAATTAATAATTTAATTCATTTTTCATTTTCGTGATACGATAAAAAAATTGATTAACTTTGAAACTATTTATCGGTAATAAAATAAATATTTCTCTTTTTTATTAATCTCTAGCTCGTTTCATTAACTCTAATCATATTTTACAGACATCGTAATAAGAGATTCAGATCTTTTATCTGCTCTGAATTTATTTCACAATGGTAGCGAATTGACATGTTTTTGATACTCATTTCTAAAAATTAATCGATAATTACAGTACAGTAGTACAGATAATAGTTGTATATTACATTTTTCAAATACTATCTTCCCTCTCACGGGTACACCTTGACGTGGTGTGAGGGCTCAGTACCCGGAGAATATATACTCGAAAAGAACGATTTTTCTTAAATAAATCTAAACACTTTCCGATCTATCTGAATGATACATCTAGATAAATTTTTAGATATTGAATAAAATCGTTCTCTTCGTGTAAAAATCCAACGGGGAAGCTAACGTACCCTCGTCGCCGATTTATTTGAAAATGAACGAACCGCAGCCGGTTCGTCGCGTCGCGCGTTTGCTTCGGGAGTGCCGTTCAAGTTATCGGACTCAAGTTATAGTCCGCGTGCGATAATAATACATTATTCGCGAGTGTTTTACGCGAGTGTCCTGTGCGAGAGGATGTCAACCCGATTCTGAGAGGAAGAGGAGGTCTGGGAGAGGCATCGGGCACCGGCGGAGCAACCTTGCGGTAAATATTTTTTGCTTACATAAAAAATCAATAACTTTCTTCTATTTATTCTAAAGTCGTTTTATTTTACAATAATTTAAAAATGATAATTAGAAAAGAGATTATTTAAAAATTACTTTGGAATTTCACATATACGAATTTTTAAAATCTTTTAAAAAATATATAATTATTTTATAAATGTCTAACTCAATGATGAATTAAAAAATTCGAATGCTTACAAAAATTATATATTTTGAAAATTATATGATTATTTTAAGAGAACTTTGCGTTTTTTTTTTAAATATTGTTTGTATTCTTCCTGGTGTTTGTTATAATTTGCATTTTATATTTTTTTTGTTATAGAATCATCGTAGCGACGTTGCAGATATAACTCCG
>Ga0157364_1006220_pt1 | contig 12243 bp, 9 predicted proteins | sample AttsexASBM2_FD_111476 | JGI IMG/M metagenome (GOLD analysis project Ga0157364, IMG submission 111476) | Fungus gardens microbial communities from leaf cutter ant in Ribeirão Preto, State of São Paulo, Brazil - Atta sexdens ASBM2 | ecosystem: Host-associated > Fungi > Mycelium > Unclassified ...
CCCTCATATCGCTAAAGTCATAAAAAAATATTTGAAAACGCTCAAATGGGACGTTTTACCGCACCCGCCGTATTCTCCAGACATTGCTCTTTCTGATTATTGGTTGTTCCGAAGGATGCAACAAGTTACCGGTTCACTTCTTTCGCAGAAATCGAAAATTGGCTCCAAAATTGGATCGCCTCCAAAAACGAGTCATTTTTTCGAGATGGAATTCGAAAATTGCCTGAGAGATGGAAAAAAGTAGTAGGCAGCGATGGAAAATACTTTGTTGTAATTGATCTGTTCATTCATTTTGTTTGGAAATAAATGCACAAAAAACAGACTGAACTAATTTGTACTTCCAATATATAAAACAAGTGTTATGAGATACATATTTCATATAATGCATTTATTGCATTTAGTACTAAATTCAATCTGCGCACTTTGTATGCTTTGGACATAAATCCCGCTCGCTAAAAATGCCGTATATCCCAAATAGGTGGAATATACAAGACAGCAAATTAAACAAAGAATATGAGAGCAAAGCACTTGCTATACAATACATGCTTTACTATTCCACTACACGTATGTATTATAACTATTAAGTCTTTTACACGCTTTACAGTAATCATTTTATGTAGACTTTAATTTATAATAGCGTTACTTATTACATGACAAATCGATTCAACTCACAATAATTTCATTAATATTAACAGTAAGAAATTGAAATCGTAACAAACAACATTATAAAGGCATAAAACAGAATAGTTGCGGGAAAATTACCACCACTCTTATTTTTTCTGACTTCTGCGGCGTAAATCCCAGCGAGGCGTATTTGCCAAAATTATTCTTATGAAGAAGACGAAGAAAAGAGAGTAGGAGTCGAATTGTCTAAAGAGGGATGGTGACACAAAATCGGTAAATAATCGGCAACTGCTCCGTGTCGCTTTGCTTGTTAATACCGAATGATTATTTTTTTATGTGAATCATTTCAGAGACCGATTTTTTTAAAAAAGTACGGTTCAAAATCAAGAATCACAAATTGTCCCAAATGTGGGACGTTATGGTTTTGTTTTTCAAAAATTGCTACAATTATGAGTACAACCAAAGAGGTCTATACTGCTAACTTTGAAATGGCATACCATATTAACATCATACCGAAAAAATTACAAAGTTGATAATATTAATAAAAATTGGCTCGTCAACCTAAATAATTGTGATATTCCAGATAAAGTAAAACAAATATTAGCTAGGTCAAAGATTTAATTTGCCCAACAACAATTGTAATAAAGAGAAAATGATTGAATTCATTAAACATATTGAAAACAATATTTTGAAACTAGATGAAAAATCACATTACATTACTATCACAGTATATTAATTCGAAACGAGTCAATTACAATTTTAAAAATTAATTAAAATTAAATCATAAACATTATATTAAAAACAATAATAATAATATGGTTCTATTAAAAGAAAGTATAGACATCACAAAACATTTTATTTCAGAACATCCTGAAATCTTAATTACACATGCAAATAAAGGAAATACCTCAGTAATATTAGATTAAAACGAATATAAGATCAGAATGCATGAGATTTTGTCTGACGATAATACATACACAATTTGTGAGAGAATTCTATAAATGCAATTACAACATAAATTCACACACTATTAAAAAAGTGGAAAAGGAAACACATAGGCTACGTATAAAAACCTATATGTATCTAATTCACCAAGATTCTACGGGCTGCCAAAAGTTCATAAGGATGGTAATCCTTTAAGGCTAATTGTAAGTTGCATAGTTCATTTTATCCTCTGGCAATCTTTTTAAAAGATATAATAGAGAAAAGTAACAAGAAAAACTTTAGTTACTAAAAATAGTTATGATTCAATGAAAAAATTAAATGGTTTAACATTTGAACCTAATTATAAAATTGTTTCTTTTGATGTCGTTTCCAATAATATCCCTTGTGTTAATGTTATTAAAAAGCATAGAACAAAAATGAAGCTTTATTAGCAACACCTAAAACTGAATTCATAAAAGCGATTAAAATTATATTAAATTTAACGTTCTTTGCATTTGATAAAATATTTAAGCCAATTTTCAGTATACCCCTGGGATCATCGTTATCACCTATATTAGCGAACATAGTTTTACAGGATTTAGAAAATGATATTTTTACTACAATTCCTGATTTCATATTGTTTTGTTATCGTTACATGGATGATATTGTAGCATCACAAGATAAAATTGATTCGATACTTTGTAAATTCAATGCTTACCACGAAAGGATCAAGTTGTATAGGATATGATAAAAATGATATTAGCTTCCTGGATGTGAGATTAATGATAGAGGAGAGAAAAATAATTTTTGATATCTTCAAAAAACCTGGAAGATATCTTAATTTGAATTCGAATCACCCTATCGAGCACAAGAAAGGTGTAATCAAAAGACAGTTTGACCGGATAATTTTCTTATTTCATCCTAAATTTCAGGAAAAAAGATACATTCCATGATCCAAATATTTTTGAATAATCGATATATTGACTTTTGCCACAATCAACAATCGGAGCAAAACGCTCTCATAGATTTTCGGTGGATAAAAATGGCGACAAAAAAACAATTCTCTTGACGATATAAAAAAATTTTTCGCAATTCCTTATTTTAGTGGTGTTTCGGAAAAATTTAAAACCGTTTCTAACAAATTTGATTTTAAAATTGCTTATAAACCAAACAATTGTTTAAATAGATTTATTAAAACTAGTAAAGACGCACTGAACAAGGAAGAACATTTGAAATTATAGTATATAAAATAAATTACACCTCAAATACAGATCAAACACAAAGAAAACTTAAGATTTAAAAGAATGTAAAAGAATAAAGCTGATATAAAAAAGCCTACAGAATCAAGTTCAGAGATGTCACAGCATCAATTAGAATAATAGAGAAGAATAATCATATCATTGGGACAACATTATAATTCTTGATTCTGAACCGTACTTTTTTAAAAAATCGAATCTCTGAAATAATTCACATCAAAAAACAATCGTTCGGTATTAACAAGTAAAGCGACATAGAGCGGTTGCCTACCGATTATTTACCGATTTTGTGCCACTATCCCACCTTAGACAATTCATCCTCTCTTTTCTCCGTCTTCTTCATAAGTATAAATACAACTACAACTTATGACACAGACAGACATTAAAGTTATTTTACACAAAAATGTTCTCTCTCTTCGTTATTGAATTTCGCATAACTTTGTTCGATATCATAGATACGTTTGCACTACTATTCTATTTTATTTAATTGAATTTTTTAATCTAATCTTATTCATCATGTTTCCTGTTAGAACTTGGTAATTTGTGACATACGGCAATCGTAATTAGACCAAAGATATGAGGATTAGCTTGATGTAATAAAAGATCGACAATGGGCTAAAAATTTGTTATTTTACGATTTGCGTTTAATTATGTAACTTATTTTATCATTGAATCACAAAATTGTTGTGACTTCATTATTTTCGCACATCTTTGCTGATATCATAGGTATTTAATTTTATATAGGTTATTTAATTTTATTTAGAACTTGGTAATTTTGTGATATACGGCAATTTTAATTAGACCAAATACATGAAGATTAACTTGACGAATTAATTGATCGACATTGGCTCAACTTTTGCTGAAAAATCGATTATTTTACATTCTGCGTTTATTTATGTAACCAATTTTATTGTGACTTCATTATTTTACTTATTTAATTATTTTACATACTGAAGATGGCCGAAACGTTTATGTTTATTTATATTAACTTGAGGAATTTTTAAATATATGACTTTCGCTAACAACATCCAGTGTAGCTTTTTTGCTCTTTTATTTATATATATAAAAATATACCATTAATAAGATTCAAAAATATAAGAATATTTACAAAAAATTATTTCAAATATGTGACTCATTGTCATATAAATTTTGCGTCTATCTAAATATATACGAAATTTTAAAAGCAAGAGAAAAATTGGTATTGATCGTTAGACACTCTTTCCATCATGTATCCCTAGAACAGTTCGTCAATGATCTTGTTCTGCTCTCATCTTTAATATTGCTGAACAGTACCCGTGATCATAAATCTATGTCATTCCTCAACTGCGCATTCTTCGATATCTCATAAAAGCTTTTTTTTTACTGCAGAATAATGATAACCTCCCATTCCCCTCTAAGCATTAAAAACAAACTGCGAATAACTCGTAATTCACTATAAATGAACAACGGAATATTATGAAGAAATTACTCTAATTTCATTTTTAAGATGTAAATAAATAAAGTAATTATAAAAAGACACAAATAAATAAAAAAAAAAAGAAAGAAAGAAAGGGAAATATAGTTGTTAGAATGTTTAGGTTAAATTATTGCAATTGCTGCGTTTTATACTCGCGTTTCGACTGATAATATATGTTTCATGAATCGGAAATGCGTATCATAAAAGGATGGCAGAAAATTATACAGTCCCGTCTCATATTTCAGCGTCACATGTTCAATAATAAGGATATAGTAAAAGAAATTTTCATTTTTTTTGGACGGTCGTTTCTCATGTAACGTAAAACTTACTCGATTTAAAAAAGATATTACATTATACTTTATGATTATTTATCTTATTACTATTTTATCATATATGTATATAATTTAAAATTATAACAGTAATATCAAAACTAACTAACTCGTTATAATTTTATATGCATATATACAATCCTATTTTTCTCACAAAGTTGCTCAATATGCAGCACGTGGTGCAAGTGTAGGCTTCGTTATAATCAATAATTGAGTTGCTACGGAATACATAAACGCGAAGCTTTATTTTAAAGTGTTTTAAAATATAAACAAAAAAAATTTCTATATATTATATATATAATAAAATATTTATCATTGCCTGATTGATGTAAAAAGAATTTTATAATAAGTAAAAACAAACTTTGACAATTTAAAACACTTGAAATCATTTGAATAAATTTACATCAATAAGAATAATACTACGAGTAATTGTATGTTACATAAATTTTATATTTTCCAAATTTAATTATAAAAATTTTATTAATATCGTGATAAATTTATAAACTTTTTAATATTAAATGAAAAAAATCGAAATAAAAGAATCAAATATTTAAAATCAAGAAAATAGAAAAAATTAAATTAAAATTCAGAAAAAAATAAAATATTTAAAATCTAGATAAAATGTCAGCTTCATAGAATATGCATTATCAAAATTCTTTAAATAGAAATAGTATCAATAAAATAATCAGGCACGCTAAATATTATAAAAATTTTATTTTTTGCTATAATAATAATTTCACCAAATCCGTTTTTAATTAAATAAAAATAAAAAACCTTTGAGAATCTACATTATGTTGTTGCGATTATAATTTATTGTATATTTAATTAAAGGTTTTGACTCTAGGATATTCGACGATTATCTTTAATTAATTTTAACATTGCACATTGATGACTTTAAATATATTAATAACTTATAGAATTTTAATTTGAAGGCCGTAACCAAATACAACCAAATACGATATTTAAATTTGATATATTTAAAAAATACATTTTTTATTATATACAAATTATATACAAATTATCGTGATTCATTAATTACAATAATTTGTATACCTTTATTATGATGTAAAGATAAAGACAAAGAATATCGTTATAAATATCCGAAAATATATCAAAAAAACTGACACATTAACCTTCTTCTTCGTACGTGATAATATCCCGAAGAATAGCGATCTTTAATTATAGATAAAAGCACTAATATCATTCGATAAGTATAATTAGTCAGCATTTACATTTTCTTCGCAATATTTAAAAAAATGTATTTTTTTGTGTTTATACAATTAATACAAATATATAATAATTCAGCTACCTTATTTTATTTTATTTTAGAATATAAAAAGATAATAAAAATTCGCATATAATAATCTCTTTGTAAATATGTAATAATGGATGATATTAATGTTTTCATTTATGTATGTATACCGGATAAATAATAATAAAACTCTCACAGAGGGATAGAGCGAACTAAACTGACAAGTAAACCTATGGAAGTGTCACTCATCGATTTTAATGAAACTTTGCATATTTGTAGAACTTTGAAAAATATTTGACATGTATTGTTTTTTATCGGCAAAGATTCATAATGAAGGGGTCCACTCTGAAAACTACCCCTTAAAGGTAAGAGTAGATTTAACATATTAGGTGAAATAAGTTGAAAATTTTAAAAAGTAAAATGGGTTAGGGGATTTTTGAGGTCGCTGAAATTAAATTTTATGTCAAAAGTATGAAAGTTTTCTTCACGTGCCACGTGCAATCATAAGTAGACACGGGCACACAAGCATTTTCCTTTTTCACTGACACATACATACACTGTAGATACACAGAGAGAATTTTCTTTGAAAATTTATCCTGAAAATATGGTAATTATGATGCAATACAATATTTTAAAGATTTTTATCATGCACTTCATTAAAATTCAATTCTTAATTAAACTTATTTTATATTTTATTGTAGTTTTATTAATGAATGAGAGAGATTTACATAAAATTATTTCTTCGAAATATAATGTTATCCCATGACTATCATATTTTCAAGGTAAACTCTAAGAAAAAATTCTCTCCGTGCATGAGTCTGATGTTTACGTTTTTTCAACAGAATTGAAAAAACTGTAGATACGACACGTAGCTAAAATCGCCATAGATCGGTTTAAAATTTTCAACTTATTTCACCTATGTTAAATCTATCCTTATCTTTAAGGAATAGTTTTCATCCTTCAGAATAGACTTTTGCCAATAAAAAAAATACGTGTGAAATATTTTTCAAAGAAGAAGAAATATTTCTACAAATATGCAAAGTTTCATTAAAAATTAAAATTAAAATTAAAATCGGTGAGTGACATTTCCGTAGGTTTACTTGTAGTCCTCTACAATTTTCATAACAGTTATTAATTAACAAGATATTAATTACTACAAGATACTAATTACTAAAAATCGCCGAATATTAGTTTTCAATAAGTTTTTTAATCAAGTATTATAAACTTTACAGAAATAAAAACAAGTGACAAAAATTGTTTATTTTCTTTTCATAAAGCTTCGAGAATTTTTTCAGAATTTTTTAGTTGTTTAGTTACCGCATTTTTAGTTGTTTAGTTACGCATTTTTCCATGTTGGTAAAAATAGTTGTCAATAAAAAAATGCAGTACTAAAAAGTTGATAAAAAATTCTGAAAAAATTCTTAGAGTTCTATAAAAAGAAAATAAATAATTTTTGTCTCTTGCTGTTTTTCTGTAAACTCGATAATACTCGAGTAAAAAATTATTGAAAACCAATATTTGACAATTTTTCGTAATTGATATCTTGTTAATTATTACGAAAATTGCAAAATGATAGAGAACTTTTTAGTTTAATTCGCTTTACCTCTATGCGACAGATTTATCATTACTTATCAAACATCCTGTATATAAAGCGACCAATTTCTTTCAATGTAGTCTACCTGCTTTTTTGACCTGACAGAGGTACATGTATAGGATTCAACTGCGTATTATCCCTCTCTCTGAAGTTTTACGCACTTCAATGTATTATTTATGTATGTCGAGGGTTGATGGGAGAATATCACTTGGCATAACAACCCTATATATGCATATTTTCTTTTACTCGATGATAATGCTGTAAAATAATCCAGCATATAACATTTATCTCTTTCTCTTCCTACCCTTCGACATACCGTTACAAATTAAATGTAAAAAGAAGAGAAAGAGAGTAGTATTATCCTATATTCCTAATAACACATATCTTTTGAACATCTTGTCATTAGGAATATACTTGACAGTAAAATATTGCGAATATTGAAATAAATCATTAAATTATGAAACGTTATTCTCTCTTTTGAAAGAAAAAAGCAATTTCTACAAGATTATGTTTGATAAGTTTTAGCTTGAATAATATAGTATAAAAAAATCAATCAATTTATACTCAATATAATATATCTTTTGCTAAAAAAAATCAGCTATAATTTTAAGATGAATGTAATTAAGAATAGAATACACTTGAAAATTGAAAAATAAAACATCAAAAAATTACATGCTTTAATGCAGATCCCTGCTTTAGATAAAAGGTAAAAAATGAATATTGATCAGATGTAGTAGACAATGTCAGTATGGGGTCCGCCATCTATGCGCATCAAACATAAGCTATGCGAATTATACGATAATCTACGTATGAACAATCTGTAGATATCTTGAAAGTAAAAATGAAAAAAAAACACTATGTTTCTTCATTATGTGTATCTTTATCTTACGAAGTTTATCTTAATAAAAATATAGTATTCGTTAAAAATCATGAAATGATTAATTATTGAAAAATATATGTTTTTTTTAATTATAACAATGCCTTGTAAGGAAAATATATAATCAGTAGATAGCACAACTATTAACTGCAATATGTATATCATAGTAAAAATAAATAATATTGCATTTTTTGTATGATTTTGTACATATATTTGTAATAAATGTAATTTAAAAAATGCTATTAATAAAATATTTATTATACTATTTATAGTGTAATCAAAAATATATTGTGTTAACTAAATTCTCTCAACTTTTTACGATAAATTCCAACAGGTAATTGCATCCACATGGCAATAAAGCTTTATTATTTATCGGCATACGCCGAAGAATACTCTGGGGAAGCATAAAGAGTTTCGCATACGGACAGAGATATTTCCCGTCATATAAATTTCTCCGTCCGTCATATAAATTTCTAATAAACAATTGTGTTTTCCTCGCTATAGAACCTATCATAAACCGTGATCCGAAAACATATTGCTCGAGTAAGTATGGATTTATTATTGTAGCCAATTTCGAATTATGATGTCATAACTTCTTTTACTTCTTTTTCGCCTTCATAAATTTAAGTTATTACAGAAAGAACATTTTAAAAAAAAATACTGTAAAAGCAGATATAAATTTTCTTGAAAAATTCCTTTGGTTCGTTTAATTTATTTATAAATTACAATTTTTTACAATTTTTTACAACTTTTATTTGTTTGACTTATCCATCTTATAAGGGAAAATCTTTTTAATTATTTTTATTGTGACGAAGACTATAAAAGCATCCTTTATCTTAGATTAATTTCTAAAAGTTGCGCATATTATATAATGCTAGTTATATATCAAATGTTTTTTAAAAAAGGAACAATTTTAAAACTATTATTAATCTTTGAAGCATTATATTAATAATAATTTAAATTTATTAAGTGATAATAAAGATTAATACTGTAATGCTATCAAATACGTTAATCTTCCTTTGTTATATTGAGCGTGAAAAACAGCTGATAATGCGAAAAAATGAACGCGTTTTAAACTCTTTATTTCATTTTATGTTACTTGTATTATAGCTGCAGGATATCGGATGAAAACACAATATTGGGAGATAAAGAAATAAAAATAAATGGAATCTGAAGACGATTCTCGACAAGAACGCATTTATAAGGATATCGTCAATTTTCGCATGATCCTTACAAAGTTACATTTAATGATGATGATGTAATATTTTGCCAAATATTCCATTAAAAAGCTTAAATTGCATGCAGATACAAAACATTACACTTACACAGAGAAGTGGTATAGGAAGCACTTCCAGCCAGTGGGACGCTCTAAGAAGTTGTAAACTTGACCTTGAAAGGTAGCTTTTCCAGCACGTCGATGTTCCTTGACGTGATAGCGGCCTTCCCAAGCGCGATCACCACCAGTTCCCAGCAATAGCCTTGGATCGACACCTAAGGATTTATCAGTTTTACATTTTTATTAAATTTGTTGATAAAATTGTAAACAAATCGATACGAATCGTAATTATATCAATTATATTATATGTTATATTTACTGTGCAATTTGATTTCCTTCAAAAAAAAGTTATTGTGTGTATTTGGTAGCAATTAAAAAGATAGAAATGTCCTTTTCGATTGAATTATTATAAAAGTTACGATTTCCTATATAATAAATTACAATTTTTACAAAAGATAGAAATTTATCACAATAGATACATATATTATAATTTTATATAACTAAATTTATAAATATTTATATCGAAAACATATTTGAAATATAACGCATTAATATATCATTTCTTTCATCTTTTATAGGTCTTTCATCTTTTTGGTACACTCTGGTTTCGCGTTTTCCTTCATCAATCCTTGGTATACATATACTGATTGTAACCGAAAGCTCCTTGCTGAAAGATTTCCGGTTACAGGATATGACGTTACACAAACCGTCACGCGAAGTGGTCGATAGTCAATATTTAAGAAATATAACTAGCAGGCCATCAAAAAATTGCAATTAATGATGCTATTATATATATATACACACACCATATATATATATATATATATATATATATATACATGTGTATATGTATATATACATATTTATTAAATATAAAAAAATATTTCATTTCGTTACATGTAGAATTGGTATCAAGTTTTTTATCCATCAATTTCAGTTTAATTATCATGCCTAATTATCATTTCACTAAAAATATTTATAAAACTCATGAAGACAAGTATATCACTGACAGTATATCATTGGAAAACAATTTTGTTGCATTAATTGGAATTCTAATAGATTCAATCAGAAAGATACAAAGACATTTATAGTTAAATCTATAAAATATTTTAGTCAAACTGATTAGAAATTCAATTTCTACGATAACTGCAATGAAATTTTGATTCATCTGATCAAAATTGTTTTGTTTTCTTATTGATATAATCAGAATATTTTTCCCATAAATAAAAAAACTTATAATAAATTCAAATATAAAGTCGAATAACAAACAATATAAAAAACCAATATAAAATCTTACAAAATATATTTAAATTTTCTTAATGAGTACTTTAAAACGTGATATTATATGTATGTATAGCTAAATAAAATCAAAATTTTTTTGAAATGTACAAAATAAAATATATGTTCTTGCCATACTTTCTCTTTTACAATTGATACAAAATAATAAAAACATTGAATGATTTAATAATTTTAAACTTTCGTGATTTTTTTTTCAACAATGCTTTCATAAGACAATAAAATATATTTTTTTTAATATATTAGTTTTTATTATAAAAATACTGAGATGAAAAATAATTAAATATTTCAAAAGATATAAATAGATATAAAAAGAAAAAGTTTATACATGTACCTTTCATAGAATAAAAAAGATATCTTTTTACTGTAATGTAATATATACTATATTGCGCTGTAATGAATATCGGAGCGTTAATATCACCATATAACATATTATGATCAAACATTATGACATTCAATTATTGCGTATTAGCAAAACTTGATTTAACAAGATTAGTTCTTAATTATATTCATATGAATACATTATCAATATGAAAAATTTATCGGCTATTACATTCTTCATGTGATTTCGAGTTGTCAATTTTCGATCTCTGAATTAGCAAATGGTGTATAATGCGCTGTCAGTTGATTGAAAAAATATGTAAATTAATAAACTTTGAATAATTAATAAATTTTATGCATTTTCAGATAGATAGATTTTTTTCAGATAGATTTTTGAGATAGTATATTTTGCATATGTCATTTATTTATAAACAAATAAGAAAAAGAGATAGAGAACATATTTTATTTATTATATATTGTTTACAATTATATATATATTATTAGTTCATCAAATATATTTAATAAATAATATAAAACTTAGACGTTAAAAAATTGGAATGTTTTAATATTAATCATAGGTATAACTGAAATTTTTAGCACAAAGATTTATTTCAAATGTTAGTAGCAAGCGATAAAAATCGTAAGAATATTCCTTTTTTCGTATCAAAATTAAAGATCGGTGAAATTTTGCCTATTGGCAATTTATAAGTAGAAGTATAATACACTTTACACGTATGTAATACACATTTTCTCACCTCCAACCAAAGTGTCATTGTTGTCAGACTGCAAGGTAGCACTGGTATCAGATAGGGGCGACGGGGCTGGTCTTAAATCCGATGGCGGTTCCAATCTCAGTAAATCACTTCCGCCATCTCCACCTCCTCCATTTCCTCTGCCGACCTGTACAATCGTTACGTTCAGAGGTCCCCGGTTACCTATCATAAAACAGAGCGAGAGAAAGAAAGAAAGAATATAATGATGAACCAATTATTAAAAATAAATAGTCGAATGCAAGAAGGGGATAACTTTTTTATATTA
>Ga0157364_1006221_pt1 | contig 12242 bp, 4 predicted proteins | sample AttsexASBM2_FD_111476 | JGI IMG/M metagenome (GOLD analysis project Ga0157364, IMG submission 111476) | Fungus gardens microbial communities from leaf cutter ant in Ribeirão Preto, State of São Paulo, Brazil - Atta sexdens ASBM2 | ecosystem: Host-associated > Fungi > Mycelium > Unclassified ...
AGAGAGAGAGAGAGAGAGAGAGAGAGAGAGAGAGCTTGTAGTATAATTATACATGTCCATTATCTACTTTCCGCTTCTTGCTGCGGACGTTACGGCGATTCACCTGTTTCGCGGAGCTCAAAATCTGGGAGCTCGCAGATGAAGAACCGGCATTAGGGGTTTACGAGGCGAACACTCCGAGGGTAGTTCGGCGAGACGTTCGCGGTGCTGGCGAGTGGATTGGGTAAAGGTCGGTAGAGGAGATGAGGGGGTGGTTATAAGAGGTGAGAATTATTCATAAACGTAGGCTGACTTTTCGTGGCGGAGGATGGAGGGAAGATCGCGAGTGGAAGGGAAGAAACGGCGTAGGTTTCTCCTACCGCGTTTTCGGAGAAGCTGAAATCTACCGAATATTAAGGCAGGTGAGGGGTGACTGAGGGGGAGGGAGGGGAGGAGGGCAGAGCCGCATAATAAACACATAACGGTAATCCTTAAAACAATAATTAGCCGCGCGAGCCAACCAAGAGGCGACGATCTTACGGTGCCGCACGGAATGGCGCCGCTTTCGCAATTCGTTGTCGAATTAATACCGAGACTCGCGACAGTGTAGCTCTCTTCACCCACACCGTGACCGCATTATACGGTATGTACTTACTTCCTATAGTGATTATCCGTGGGGAGTGTCGCCGCTACTTCGGGAGAACGAACCGTTATATCGTGGTTAAACTGTTGTTATTTACTGCTTTATGAGTACGTCTAACGCACTCGTAAAGTAATACGATTTTTAACAACAATATCTCGCGACAGAATTTTACTCACATTTTATAAGATGTGTCGCGACAAAATTTTATTCACATTTTATAAGATTATATTACGTATTATAGAAAGATAACAGATCAAAAAGATCTATTATTGTGCTAAAAAAATCTTTGCTATTGAAATACTTTAAATCGAGGACTTAGAATCGTTAAATCAGTAGATAAAGACTAGTCAAACATAAATCTAATCTTTTTAAGATCTTTGTCAAATAAAAAATAATGTAAGTACATGTACTAAAAATCAACTGATTGAATAACAAATAGAAATAATTTTCCTGTAATTTTATAGATAAAATTGCACGAATAGATTTTACATGCATCACAAATCAAACAAGCTTTTAATCTGATGAAACGAAAACATATTAACATAAATATTTTGTTGAAAACTCTTAGCATAAATCTTTCCTCAACTACCACAAAATTGACGAAACTGCCAGATTCTTGATCCTCAGGGATGCTGAAAACATCTGAGGAGGGCGAAAAAGTCTCCCAAAGGTGAGAGAAACGCGCGGGTCTGTCGGAGCGGGTAAAAAGGAACTTGGAATGAAACGGAGTGAGACCGAAGGGGTGTCACGAAGTGGTAATAGTTTTAATCCGGTGTCTTGAAGTCAGGATTTGGCGGCGCGGCAGTTAGTGGCTGCCAGTAAGTCCAGGCGAACCCACTTCGCGCTCTGATATCATAATCCGAATAATCACTATTATTGCCGCCATTTGCTTAATCCAAAGCTCGTCCTTCCCGTTCCACCGTAGCTCGCCAAGCTGCGGGACTTGTTATTCGGTTTCAGGACGAGGATGTCGAGCGTTCTATCGAAAGTTACCTTTTGCATCTTTAATCTCTTCAATTATTCCAATTCGGGAATGATCTAAATCACATCTGCGACTCAAAAATGGCTGGATGAATATCTATTTGCCGACAGGCATTATTATAATTATAGGATACTGATCTACTTCATGTAATGATGTTTTCTAATTCTATCAAGATTAGAACCAAATACACTTCTGAATATACAAATAGTACAACATAAAATTAAAATTAAAAATACACTGAAAAATAATTTGCTTAATACATACATATTTCTCTGAATAGTAAGTAGACATAAACTTACAGTAAATATATAAATACTTGCTGAATAAAAAATGATAGTTAAATCAAATTAATGATTTTTATATCAAATAAATATATATTTACATTTAATAAATTTATTATTTAGAAACATTCAAAGAAATATTTATTAAAATTTAATATTTTTTTCAATGTAATTACAATATCGCGCTGAGAATTTTATAAACTTTTCTCAAGAAAATACGAATAATTTTTAAAGTTGATATAATATCTCCCTATACGGTTAATGATCTTTGATCTTTCCTAACATGAAAGATAATTCTTTTGATTTGAATCAGACTAATTGTGTATCATATGTTTAATTTGAAATCGCGAGATGATAACACTCAGAGTTTCAGGTCATTGGCTAGGCCATGCCGCTGGGTCTACCGGAAGTTTCTCCAGCAATAACGCATAAACTTCATTTAGCCTTATTTAAGCCGGCTGGAAGGTGGCAGACATTAAATCCCCGAGATTCGTTCTAATGGTTCCCGCGACTCACTCAGAAACTGCTCTGCGCGATCTTTCGCGCGGTGTGCGCGCATAATACGCTCTATGTGCGTTCTTAATAAATTCGCTCGAACCCAGCAGGCCGGGCAAAATCGCCTAAGTGAAGAGAAACGACGAAAAAACTTTAGCGCAAACTGCCGCTCTTAATCTGTCCGGTTTGTTTAGCAGCGGTCGGTTATTCCTCTCTCTTTCCTCTTTCTCTTTGTTCTTTCTTCCTCTTTCACGTTACGCTCGCCCTTTCTTTCCCTCTCGAGAAATAAGCGGTTCGTTCGCTTCCGGAAAAAGTTCAGAATTACGAATTAGCAGGAAGTCGGGGAAGGTACCTGCATTTATTCTGAATTCAGCTTATTATGAAATTATAATGCGTGGGACGACTTAAAACGAGCCAGTTACCCCTTTCACATTTATACCGCCGGCAGATTAAGAGTCATCGTATTTCGCTATTAATTACTGCTTAATTCAGAGACGAGTTTTTAGATTCACGCGATACCTATCCTTATCCTCAGAATTGAGATATTTTGTGAAATTTCGTATTACTTTAAAAGACTCGAAAAATTTTATTTATAAACATCAATATATTATGTCAACATTGTTTTAATTAGATTTTTAATATTATTCTTTAGAAATACATATTATTATATTTAGCTATCTTAAACTTCCAAATACTATTATACGAGATTGTAAGTTTATCGCTGAAAAAATAAATTGTTATAGCATAATATTACAGAATGGATATCAGTTGGATCGCGAACGATGTCCGGACGTATTGATTGATTACGATCGATTGCACCGTGATCCAACGATGCGCGAGAGAATGTAATCTCCAACGGCGTCCGTAATTGCGCGACGTTCTAATCGCCCGAAAGATTATGGCCGGGGGTCGGAACGCAAACGGGACCGGGGGCGGTGACAGTGGCACATACTACCGGGTAATGTTACGCGAGACAGTAGTCTCGGGTGGCATGTGTCGTTGATGAGGCGGTTAGTATTCAGCGGTGCTTCCCGGCCCCCCGGAACTTTTGAAAACTAACCGAGTAAAGCCACCTTAATTCCATAAGAGGGAGGCCGAAGGGGTTCCCCGGGCGTCACCGTAACACCCTCTTAATTACAGGATATTAGGACGCCTACAGGAGACGCAGCGATGGCATGGGGAGAAAAGGCAGATAGCGCGATTTATTATCCGCCGCTAACCTTATCTCCGTTTTTACGAGTTGGACTTTCTTGATACGTGTTTCTTTCTGGACAGAGTAATTCGGCAGGAGATACTGGTAGTCGACACATTGGTCGCCCCCTTGCCTCTAATTTAATTATTTTGTCACATTCTTATACTTAGGAGAAACCGTTAACAAGTAGTACATTTTAACAATTGTATATACTTTACAGTCAAAAGACTTCAAAATATATGTAATTAGGAATAAATTGTTGTTTTTCACTCACATAACTGTCTTATTGCAACATGATTGTCTGTATTAAGATATTATTTTTTTATTAAGATTTTTAAATACATATGAGAAAAATGCCATATCAAGGCAGTTCTTTAACCTAATAATATTTCTTGTGAATTTATACAATTTCCAGTTCAAGCAAAGATTTTTAGATAAGTATCTCGACTTTTCTTTATTACATTTTTCTAAAGGCATTTTTACAGAGGCAGTAAAGATTTCCAAAACTAATGTGTATTCAAATAAGAGAGAAAAAAGCCGTTTTTAATATATACTCACATGCAAAGAATTTCTTTTTTGCCGCCTTCGTAAACGGCATCCTTGCCCCATCGCTTCGGCAATTCTATGATAGCAATGCCCAATCTACCCCATAGTGCTAATTGCGTTGCTGAGTCGTTTATCAATACGTTTGTGACTTCAAATATGGGTGGATCCGTTGGTCGTAGTGTCTGTAAAAAATAAAAATTATGAATAATATTTTGTCCTAGTAATATTACCTGCTATAATTTTACTGATATAAAGAATTGAAAATAAGATTCTCTGATTCCCAATATTATTTATTTTCTTACAAAAACATGATGCGTTACAGGATGAAGAAGTCACTTTTAATAAAGATAAAAACGCGAGATAGATACAGATCACAGCTAGAATTGCATCTCGTTTTGTAACGCGGATACGTATCCGTAAGATAAAAAAAAAAGAGCAAAGATCTCTCTTCAAGCAAAGATCAAAATCTTCAGCTGGGACATTTTCATTAATTAAAATTCTAAGAAGGTAGGCGAAGCGAGAAAGAAAAGTGGTATGTCGCCGATCCTAAAAGCGCTCTTGCGCGAGGTATAAATTCATTATTACACGAGCCAGTAAGCACGCCACAGGATTTCTCGCCCGATCGCGTCGTTTTCTCTTTGGAGCCTCTTCTTTCTATTCCTTTTTTCCACCCCCTCTGATCTGTCTACCTATCTACTCGCGAGATACCTACCCGTCCCATTGCTTCTCCCGTCTCCCGAGACGCGCATCGTCTATCGATTAAAAACTTTATAATACGATCCCACTCCTCGTTTGTTTTCCAGTTTGATTTTTATCATGCCGTCCCGGGAAAAAGGCAGGTGCACAACGTCGTTCGCTCTTTTCCCCCTTCGCAACCTCCTGATACCTCTTCGACGTTCTTTTCCGCAACCCCCGCCGTTCCATCTCTTTGCCCCGATATTTAATTTCGAACTAAGTTCGCCAACGCGAACATCATTACGAGGCGGCATCCCCGCAGGTGGGGTATCGGCGTGTATCAAGGGGCAATTACTTTTTTTCCTACCCAGAGGCTGGTTATTCCCCGAGTTTCTCCGATGGGGGAGACTTTTTCGTCTCGATATATCGGATATCGTGTCTCGAGTTCGACATGGCATCGCGAAAACATGCAGACGAAGCGAAAAAATAAATTTACGAGATATGTTGCGAATTTTCAAAATAAAAAATACTTTAATAACATTTTAAAAGGTACATTAATTGCAAAGATAATTTGCATTTAACATTCTGATAAAATTTTGTTTTTTTTAGAATTTACTTATTAAAAAATCATTGCTTCACTTAAACGCCCGTTTCTTTCAATGTAATTTTACTCTCGATTGAACTGTATTCTTCTTCTTTTTCTAGTTTGAAAAATTAGAAAAAGAAGAAGAGTAAAAATTAGAAAAAGATGAAGAATAAATTGAACCAAGATTGATTAATCTATTATCTATTAATAAACGTGGACGAATCATTCAGTAACTATACTTTGTCTCACAAGAATAAAACAGTATAGTCAATATAATACAAATTCAATTAATTCGTCTTTTTTTTTTCAAATAAGCAAAGAAATTATATTAATTTGAACGATCGACAGAAAATTGAATTGTCATTGCGACAGTGAAAATATATTCGCGCGATAGTCTAGTTCATCTAGGATACCCCGATGGCGGCGAGGAGTAAGGGTTAGTTGAAAGCCAGGGCGATAAAGGGTGTCGGACGATGGTACGCGCGGAAGCGGCGGCACCGGAGTATGAGCAGGAAAATGGAAGGGTATAAAAGGGGTGGTGAAGAGCCAGAGGCAGAGGGAGAGGCAACGCGGGATTCCCGGGTACCGATGCCGACACACCGGCGCGCGAGGCTGTAATGCGTTATTAATGAACACCAAGAATTTCATTAAAGATTGTTTGTATATCAAACTGTCCACTAAATTATGCCCTATAACCCCCGTGGCGCCTTCACGCGCCTGGAAACTATTGGCTGCCGCAGTGGCGTTACCTTTTCCAAGCCCCGCGTGCCATTGATGACTCGCCAGGCAGACAAAAGCCACAATCGCTGCGATAAAAAAACGAATGAGTCGCTCCTCGTGAATATCAGTTGTGTTCATTGCGTTTTTTCCCTGGCTAATTTACGATTCATTCGATCGACCGACGACATCCGCGATATTTGTCGTCCGTCGAAGTCAGTTATTTCGCGACCTTTGGGACATACATTATTAGAAGGGACGATATAGGTAGTTGGGACGTGGCGCGTGCGACGAGAAGCAAGAACGACGATATGTGTATGGAGAACGAGAGAGAAAGAGAACGAGGATTGTGAGAGGGATGAACGGCGAAGAGGTAGAGAGAAAGAGAGATAGAGAAAGGGTGAAGAGGGTAACGCACGGATGGTACATGGGTGGAGGGATACAGTTAATCGTTGGGAAGCTATTAACTTCGGACTGGAATGCCCCCATAGCGCCTCATTTCGTTCAATGCAAATTTACATCCAACGCCAACCACCTAGCGCGCTTTTCGTTCTCTTTCGGTCGCGAAAACCTGAACTGGGAAACGAATGTGGTGCTCTATCAGCGATAATTCCTTTTTTTTCGTAACATCGATCTTGGACGTGACTTATAGATTTAGTGAGTAAAGAAAGAGAGTAAGGTAACGAAAATATATGTAAGCAGAAAATACTAAAAGCTAAAATAGGACAAATCAAATGAAAACTGAAGGTTTTGATTTCAATAAAAATATTCAATATAGGTATGTTCGAAGATACGTACATAAGATACTTAAAATTGTTAATTTCGTACAAAAAATTTGAGATACTTTATATAGAATTATAATAATAGAAAAAAAATGTATTCGATATAAATATTTATGCTATATAATTAGCATAAATAAATGGAAATGAAAAATACATATATATTTGGATGAAATCGCGAACTTAATAGGAATTCGGACAACGAAGAAGATTCAACTCCTTCAACTTATCCAATTTGGTTGTCTCCTGTAGACAATCAACGTCATAATCGGTGACCCGGTTCCATGAAACTTGGACCTTTCTACCTCCATGGCATCTCTACCTCCGTTTTCCCTTACTCTTCCTCGATCCATGAAACCGTGGTGTTGCCTTATTAGTTTAGAACTTAGGTTTACCGTAAAGTCGCGCGTGTCACTTATGATCAAAGTCTGCTTGCCAGACGACGAGTCTGAATTTCGCTTTTCATCGAATTGAATGTTTTAGAACTAAGAACACTTCCAGACTACACTTGTGACGACTGTCGATTTTCGCGTGAGGTTTTTATGTATCTACATATTATTTCTCGATCAAATATAATTATTAGTAAAACGTTATAACGAAATTAAGTATCTGTTTAAGACGGTGCGCAGAATATTTAAAGCTAATGCTTGGAAAGGCGCAACCTGATCTTTGATGATGTATTCCTTTCGCATTGTAACGTTTAGTCGTTGTTTGCTCGGCACAAACATCGGTCCAAGACAAATCCCGGACGCGGGTTGTCACAGTCGGCCGAAATATCGCGCTGGGTGCGCGCGACTTAACGCGCGAAATTGCGCGCGTACGGCGAAGCGGACCTGACAAATGGCGATGTAACGGGTGCTCAAGATACACATAGTTAACAGCGAGATGCGGCGCGAGTTGACTAACGACGTCGGGCGTTCTCGCGCTATATAATTTCAAAACATACGCGGGCACGCGGCCGAAATGTCGCGTATAGAGGGAGAGGGTTGACCCCGACGTGCGAACATTGCGAGCGCTCTGACAACGCCTTAATATGAACAAATGCCGGACTATATCTCAGCTCGGGTTTGCTTTGCATTATTCGGCTAACGTCCTCGTTTGCCATCCTTACGCAGATGCCTTACATTATGACGACCGCTCTTCGCGCGAAATGGCTGTACTTCTCTTTTCGGGTCCGCACTGACGTGCGTATTACCGAATGTGAATTGATACAAATGCAGGGGTGCGTATCACTCGAGTGAGATATATATCTTCAAAGTTGGGAACTGAACGCGTATTCTATAAAATAATATATATTTATATATATTATTTATATATATTTATATATAAATAATATATATATTATATGATGATGATAACAACGGCAGTCCATTACGTTTTTATCAATTTGCGTGACTACATAATATATGTGACGTTGCTGTGTATGTCACCAAGTAAATTATTATTATCAACTGGATAAAAATTCTATTGCTTGACTTCCCGTCGGCGAATGATTCCTCGTTTTATCTTACGTCGTATTAAAAAGATGAAAACGAAGGGATTCGAAAAGGTGAGGGAAAACGTTTAGAGAATGAATTCAAGGAGGGAGACTAGCTCGGATATAAGTCGGATTTTAAGAAACCGTGACACGAGATGTCTATCTGACTGGTGCTTAGCGAGAGTTTGCGTAACGGCAATGTTAATGGGTCCCGCTCTTGCAGGGGAGAGGAGGAGTGAGAAAAGTAAGAAAAAGAAGACGCAGAAAGAGAAAGACGAAGGAATGGAGGGTGAAGCGGGCAGCAAAGAGGCGCATGACGGGGACTAGGGAATAGATGCGTTCACATTATACCCTCTGTTCTTTTAATTTCTTCAAAGGACCCAACCCCGCGACACCTCGCCGAAGCTTGCAGTCTTCACCTTCTCACCCTCGCCTCTGGATTAATAAGGCGTCGACAATGTAACGTCTTTTTTTCTTTCTCCGCCCCCTAAACGAGACGGCAGACAGCTACCTAAAGTGAATGAAGGCTCTCGGTAAGAGGAAAAGCAACAGGGAGGGTACTCTCTTACCGGTACTTAGCGGCAGGATGAGCCGAGCTGCCATTAATAAATGTGTTTCTAACAGTGAGAGAGAGAGAGAGAGAGGGGGGGGGAGAGGGAGAGGGGAAAAGAAAGAAATAACAGTGCGGAACATGGCACTCTCTCGTTAGGTTCTACCGACAACCCCGAGGAATACGTTTTAACGAGGAGAAAACTTTTAAATGCGCGAAGACGTCATTCGTCGACGTCGAAACCCGTCTCATCTTATTGCTTTTTTGTCGTCTCAGCGGGATCAATCGATTATTAATCGAGTCTCATGAGCCGCGTTTCGGAAAGCAAATGCAGATAAGATACAAGTATGCATTCATCTGCCAAAACTTTTAAATGGATGGATGAGATGGCTATAGCATCTGGTATACTTTTTTTTATGACCTTCTTATGGAAAATAAAAAGTATTGCCCAAATCCCCAAAAGACTTAAAGTTATTACTTTTATCTCTATAAGGATATCGTTAATGTAAAAATTATAATATAATAAATTGATAAAAAATGTAATTATAAAATTAAAATTTTTTTGGAATATTCTGAGCACCCCACCTATCAACTTCCATATCTTTAAACCACCAATCTACTTAAATGTTAAAACAATATATTATATATTATATTATATATAAAAAGAATCATTTTTTAAATATATATTTTCAAATAAAATTAAAGAGTAAAAGAGCATAAAGATAAGATATTCAAACTTGAATAACATTAATAACGATGAATAATTCAGTTTCTCTATATTGCATCATAAAATCGCATAATAAACGCATTGTTTCTCCCTACTTAATCCACGTAATATCGATCGCGTAACATCATTAACCACGTTTTATCGCGTGCGGACAATTTCAGTTCTACGACGGGACGTTGATAAAGGTCAGTTGATTTTCGGGGCCGTGGCCCTCGGAACAACGCTCGGAATACCGCCGCGCCGTACGTAGAGCAGCACAGTTAATGAATCGACGTAATCAGGGGGTTGCGGGGTCAGGCGACGAATGACAATCGAGTTTTGTATTAATGCTCGACCGCGCCGCACCCATGGCGGACAGCCATCAGGCTGATCGCTCGTTTAATCAAGCGAGCCGCTAACGCGATTAACTTATTGCGTACGTTCTTCGTTGCGTACACACGTGAGACACACGTGAATCAGCGATATGCGCGAACGGTAATTGCCATTACGGTTACTTGCTTCCGTTTTCTCCCCGCCCTTGCGCACTTCCGGCACCCTTGCTCGTAAAAGAATTCGCCGATATCACGGGGTATGTCCATTCTTCCTGCGATTACGCACGCTTGTACGTTTCGTGGCCCTTTTTTAAAATGTTATCTTTCGCATTCGTCGTCTCGATACAATCGACTGGGTTTGTCCTGTCATTCTCATTAATCTTTCTCGACTCAGTTGTTTAAACCGAGGTACATTCTATTTAATGGGTACTTTCTATTTAATGACATTTTAGTTGACACAAACATGATTTTATCTTTCTTGACATTCAACGAATAACAAAGAGAGAACAATATTTGTATCACGAAGATAGGAAAGAATCTTATAAATAGAGTCGTATAAGGCAAAGTGGATTCGTGGATTACTTTCCACGATATTAAAAGAATATCAAAATTCTCTTTCGCGCGTTTATAGGATTTGTTTTATCCGAATTGTTTTTGTACGTTCGTCGAATGCAATTCTTATGCGGAGAGAGTCGCGATCTCGTGCCTTCTCGTACACTACGGACGAAGTAAAATTCCTTTCGACATCGCTGCGGTCATTTACCGGCGCCTTTGCGGTTGATATACCCGTATTTTCAGAAGTGAAGATATGCATATTTTATATGCATGTACTTGGACGTATACGGTCTCCAGCTGGACATCCAAGAATCGAGGCGCCAATGTTCGCATGCAAGACATAAACATGTCCGGTGAATGCAACCAAGCGAGTATTCCGGTCGCAGATTATGATAAGTATTTGTAAAAATATCGATTTTCGTTGTGCATATTAACATTAAACAATCGCGTTAAATAATTCAGTGTTAATAGTGTGTTTAAAAAATTCTCAATTATGTAACATTGCATAAACATACTTCATTAAAATTCACTTTGACATTTAAACGGGTATAAAATGTAATTAATCTACATATAAATAAACTAATTGTCCGAACAGTGTACTTATATTGATTATTTCTTTAGACTATTCTTTAAACTGATGTGACAACACTAATCAGTTGTCAAATATAAATATAAACCACTAATGCTGTAGATAAAATCATGGTGGAAGAAGTCAGATAAGACAACTTGAGAGGTGCATAGTAGGATCAAATTTAGGACCTAAATTTGATTAATCTGAATTGCTGTTATGCGCGTTGTCTTGCCTGTCTTCTTCCACCATGCGTAAAAATACATAGTTTTTAATACTTAGACAACAGTTTGAAGAAATTATATAATATAATTAGATATAATAGCGCATTAGCCAATTAATTTTATAGTTAAAACTTTATAGTTAAAACTATATATATAAAAACGAAAATGATAAACGGCCTCTAAACAAAGATTCGAACTCTTCGTTAATCCTTATTTATAGTTTTATATATAGTTTATTTATAGTTTTATATTGATAGCAAGTCCATTTAATCGTCTCAAAAGACTGAAAGAATCTTACTACAGTTTTTTATGTCCTATCATGTGACGTGCATGTTCGTCGCTTTTCTAGTTCATTTCCGCAAGTAAATGTGCTCGCTCTCATTTTATACTTCGGCCACGAGGCGCCAATGTCCGTACACATGACCGCGGCACGCATATAAACGCGAACGTCCGGTGAATAGCCTCGCAAACTCCATACAATGTAAGGATCAGTAGGTGGATGCGGGAGGTTACTGTCTGCAGAAAACGGGAAAAGCGTGAAGAACGGAGCAAGTGGTAATGATGGTTGGGGAGCGGAAGGTGACGGCTACACGGGGGACGATATAGAATTTTAATATAGTGGTTTACGAGCGCGATTGTCCGCCATTTTACGGGCGGTATAGGACGACCATTTGAATTCTTAGATCTGCATACTTTGCGGAATTGCGTGGCTGGCATGACGATGGGTAGCGTCGCGCGGTACAGAGCATGAGGCCGTCCAATGTATAAGGAAACCGGCCGGAGTGCGTACACGTACAAGGGGTGGAAATTTTCTCGCGATATTTAATTTGAATGCCACATCTCTTTTCCATTACTATTTTCTAAATCTGAATCAATGGAGAATTACTGATATCAGTTCTAAGTCACAATCAATAAATTCACAATGAAATTCAAGTAAAAGAATCAATGAAACATG
>Ga0157364_1006222_pt1 | contig 12242 bp, 9 predicted proteins | sample AttsexASBM2_FD_111476 | JGI IMG/M metagenome (GOLD analysis project Ga0157364, IMG submission 111476) | Fungus gardens microbial communities from leaf cutter ant in Ribeirão Preto, State of São Paulo, Brazil - Atta sexdens ASBM2 | ecosystem: Host-associated > Fungi > Mycelium > Unclassified ...
CCGCGTACGCACATGCGGCGACTATGGTACGAGCAAAGCTGACAGGTGCCTGAGCAAAAAAGTCAGGACCGCGAACGGTCGTAGTGTGCATGTAATGTAAGCACAGAGGGCTGGCAGACCACATGTGCCACTCTATCACTTATCTACCCATAATACGACATATACCAACTCGTCCAGAAAGATGCACCAGGACGTGCATGTATGGACGCATACTCCGATAATGCATCGCGAGCTCGTAATTTTCCGCGTGAGGGAGAAGCGCCGAGATGAACGGAGCCAAAGATTCCGTCCACGAGTACCACACATATGAAAAGAGAAATAGAGACACCAAATAACATATTATAACATAGAAGAGAAGTGTGAAATTTGATGAAAAATATAAAACGAAGATGCTCCATCTGATTCTACATCAAAACCAAATTTCTTTTTCTTAAGATCTTACAATTAAATTAAAGCTTTGACCATAAATCTAAAACACCATCAATTTGTTACATTTTCTTGGAAAAGAGGGTAAAGCCAAAGTAAAGCTAATGATAAATAAAATTGTTATAAAAATAAATATTATTTTTTAATATTGTTTCTAGTTTATTTTTTCAATAATTAGTTTCAATTTGTTTTTTTCGTTAAATGTACACTATTGGATATTAAAACATAATGAAAATTCAATCCTCTGAGTTAAAAAAACAATGTTTTGTTATTCTTAACTTCCATGTGAAAAGTACCTGTTAAAATATTTACCAATCCATTTCTGTGGTTAATTTTAAAATAAACAACGTTGATTTTAAAGTTTGCATTTATTGTTTGTAAATATAAATAAATTAAATTTGAGTTAAATTTGATATAGTTTCTTGAGTTAAATTCAACTTTATCATTTTAGTTAAATTAACGACACATTGATTAGATGACCTACAGAAATGATTAAAAATAAATCAATTTGAGTATAATTATAATTTGACATTATAAATTTAACAATGTAGAATGTTTACACTAATTTGTGCGGATGTTTTAAACTTATAGCAAAGAATTTCAAAAAATTTCACACTTACAATTAGCTCGAGAGTATCAACTGCAAAATATTAAGAGGTCACCGCTCCATGTGTCATAAAAACGGCTTCTCGAGGATATTTTCTTAAGGACAGAATCAGCATCTCGGATTATAACGCAAGGAAGAAACGACAGGACAATCTCGAAGACAATTTTTAATCTTCGAAAATTTTTCGAGATGCGATGTTCTTCTAATAAGAATCATAAATAATGAATAATTGAGATGATCGCGACGAGGTGAGAAGATAGCGAACAAGGGTGGTCTAGCTGTAAGATAGCAGAGCAAGGAGTGAACGACTTGTCCTCATGTGGCGAGCCCATGGAAGCATGTTGTTAATAAGTGACGCGTGTGTGGCAGCTGGTCTTACATTTTTTTGCTCCGCATCCGATTCTTAGGGGCTCGAGCGACGAAAGATCATCTCGAGCGCGCTTCTCCCTCTTCCATTCTTTCCCTTCATTTCCATTTTGCTTCTTGTCCTTCTCTGTTGTGTTCTCCTCCTCCATTTCCCTCTCGTACGAGTTGTCTTAGATACTTTTTCAAACAATTTTCGACGATGAATCATGTGTATCAATTTAACACTAGCAATGCATGGTTGAAAATAAATTAGTGTCGACCGTTTATTTTAATTCTATCATAATTGATATTCGCGGGTTTAGTAAACTTAAACATTTCAATAACGTGTCAAAAGTTATGAAATATTGTTTATAAATTATGATAAATATTTTTCAATTTTACATCATTTTAAGTTATAATTTTATTTCTCTTTCAATATTTAAAATGAAAAAAAATCATCGTTTAATTACGTTAACTTTAAAGTAAAGATATATTAATTTGAAATTCCAATGCATCTCTATTGGATGCACTGAACTTTTGTTCACTGGAATTTGTAATTTTTTTCTATAAATAAAAATTACTAAATTTACAAAAACTTAAAAGCCATAGTGAAAGTAGAAACATTAAATTTTAAAACTTTTTTTAAATTTCATTTTTAATAAAGTTTATTTCATTTTTAATAAAGTTACAGCTTGAATTTAAAATTCGTAGCTACGAATTTTTATTTTCAACTCGATATATTAGATAACAATATAAATAAAGAATAGTGAGATTATCGTCCAGGACGCCACTATTCAAATATAAATCCAATATAAAATATAAAATGATAGATAAACAAAATAAAAGAAATCATTGTAAGTGGTCGGTAGTTAGTAATACATATTAAAAAACAAAAAATTAGAGCAGGCGATAGATATGATTGTAACGGTGAGAGATAACAATAGACAATGGCCATCTTCACGTTAAACAACGTGAGATCACAAATAGAATTCTAATTAAATAAATCGTCAAAAATGCTAACAGTAATCAGTTGTGAAAAGCAATAATTTTACTCTGTATAATAATACGCATATTTTTGTTAAAATATATTAGACATTTATGATATAATAAAGAACCAAATTATTATCAGACCTGTAGCTAATTAAATTTTTAGATACTTCAGCAAAACCATTCGTTCTATGTAAAACTAAGAAAATAAACTTAAAATTATGAACGTATACACAAGCTTCTATTATGGAGATACGAAATAAATGTATATCATTTTTTTATGTTGTGAATAAACATTTGTATATGTTTATGCATAATTTAGGCTGAATTTCATTCTTCTATTAATAAACTTAGTGCTCACTTTCTTACTCTTTTACTCTCTTATTCTTTTACTATTTTATTTAATATACATTAAATGAAATTATCATTATGTAGTTTAACCAAAGACGAAACACAATATTTAATGTATAAAAAATACATTTATAACCGACTCTTACATGCTCTTTTCTGTTATATTATTAATTTGACATCAAGACTCCTTACATTGATTAAATTATAAAAAATACAGCCTTTTTAGTGTTTAAAATATAAGATAAAAATCGTGCGATGTGGATTCTTGAGAAGGATTGCAATTACAATGTACAATTTTGTAAATCACATCTCTAGTCACAGGAGCGAAATCATGAATGATTCGCGCGTGGAAGGATCGTCGCTGTGAGATCGACGAACGCGCGTATTTACGCGCCTCGCAGATGTTCGGTCGCCACCCTCGAGGCGAAGAGGGAAAGCCGCGTACCCCTGCGACAAGTGTAGCGGCGGTTGCGGCTGTATACCGCGAAAGGGCACGGGAGGGAGATCGGCTACGCGATGCAGCATCATGCGGCCACGCGAGTGGGCGGCGCGATGTTCCCTTCTCGCACTCTCCGTTTTCCAAGAAGAGGAGCCTGGAACATGATCTCGAAGGGCTATACACTTCATTAGAGGAGGAGGAAAAGGAGGAGGTGGAGGATGGGGGATCCCTTGATCCTCTTTCAGTTCTTCGAGAGATTTCCTCCGACGGAGGAAAGAATTGTCGTCGAAGCTGATAGTCTTCGACGAGACGTGTTAACGGGTGTTGCGAAAGCATCAAAGCATCCTGATATCCCGCTTTATCAGTTTCGCGAGAAGAAACCGGTGTTGTTCTTGTTTTTTGCGATCATTATCGAGCGCGTGCCACGCGAGGAAGACAGATAAACATATAGAGAGGGAGGGAGATTGGGAGAGAAAGAGAGAGAGAGAGAGAGAGAGAGAGAGAGAGGGAGAAAGAAAAAGAGAGCGGAAAAGACCGGCGATAAGCGGCCCGTCGATCATCGTGTACATGTTGATACGTTGATATCGAAGTAAGCCGCTCCTCTGACATTATTCTTAAAATTTAACGCTATCTCCGACTCCTGTAGACTCCCGGAGGAAAGTGAAGCACAATCGGTTGTCTTCCTGTTCGCGCAGCGAAGTTTAACGCGTGCGATTTAATGCATGGGATTAAATAGTGCTTAAGATTTGGCAGCGATTATGACACGTTTTTTAATGGGAGGAAAGATGTCTCGTTGATAGACGTGCTTCTATACGATCGCGCCTCATTTCCCTCTGATGATTTCCTATCAGATTAGAGGGTAGTCCACCTCGGAGAGGGTTGATTTTCTAAAGATCGCGATTGAGACAGGCAGGTGAAATGTTATTTCTATCTTGCGACCGAAAGTAAATCGAGTAAGGCCTGGTAAGCCCCATTTCTACTAATATAATTTTAATCTCCATTTAATTTGCTCCTTATCTTTCTAATCTTAGAGCTAGGAGTACGTCAAAGTCACACTATGTACTACTTTGAAACATTTGATTGTCCAATTAAAAAAAAGAATTTTACAAATTGATTAATTAAAGAATCATTAATTAAAGAATCAGCTAAAGTATCATCAACGTACGTTGACTGTACCCGGCATATACTAGAAGAAGATAAAAAATAATTTAAATCGAGATCAAAATTAATCTAAAATGATAAAAATGGAGTAATTTTCGGTCATGATCATGAGAGGTGTTTTTCGTATTGATAGAGACGATCGCAATTGTGATTTTAGATCTGCGACATAATGTACATAATTAATGTATATTCTATAAAAAAGTTGTAAGCTATAAGCTATAAAAAATTGACCATCACAGTCGAATATGAAAAAAATAATCGACTGTGATTGGTCAATTTTTTACGGCTTTACGGATTACGACTCTTAAAGTAAAGTTGTCGATCTAGACTTCTGAAAATAAAATCTACTTAACTACAGTAGATTTTATCTGCGCGCAGAGGTTTTTTCTCAGATTTTTCCATATAAATAAGTGAGTTTATAGAAATTTAATACTGCAAAGTAATGATTCATTCATTTATTTTGAGTTTTAAAAGCTATTACTCACTATTACTCAATGCTCTTTTAATCTTAAACTAATAAAAATAATTACCCAATCGACACCAATTGAAAGTAAGATGACCTCAATGTTATATAATTCCGCAATTCAACTATATAAATGTAATATATTGTTGAATGTGAAATTGTAATATTGAAGGCAACTCATTTTCAATTGGTGTCGATTGGATAATTATTAGTTTGAGATTAACATTGATGTCATGTCACTTCTAGTTTGTGTTGACTGGATAATTATTCTTTCAGTATTGAATTCTTTTTTTCTTCTTTTTCTTACATTAGGCCTGTGTTACACTTTTCTCATATGCTTGTGGTACGCATTGATTATTCAATTGCCACAAATATATGGGACCTACAGTTTCAATACCGATTTCCAGCGGATTTTTCGAGAGATGTTTCTGTAAGCAAGGATACTCTCGAGAGATTGCCGGCTTTTTCCGAGAGGAGACACGAGTCTAAATATTTTGATCCCTATTAAGCTATGTTCAGATTCTCATCTGAGTATCACCCAGGTATCATTCTATCCTTGTTGTTTACCGAACAAACAAGGATGACATCTGGAGAAACATCCAAGTCGGAATCTGGAACACGTCTTTGTGGGATCAAATCCAGGACTTCTGGCATGATAGAACAGTGCGCTGTTTATCTCGCTCGCGCTCCAGATATTGAATTCAATTTCTATTAAGTACGTTTAATTATCCGACATTATTAAATCACAACAATAAACAAAAGCGGAATATACGTTTCCCGCTTTAATCAATTTCTCACTATTAAATCACGGGTCTATCGCGAATTATATAAACGCGCGCATGGTTGATTATCAAGTTAAATCGTGATGCGCAGAAAGAGCCGCGTGACTTCGCGAGTCGGCTTCGCAAAAAGTTAGATGAATCTTTAGCAAGATCCAAGCCGAGAATTTTCACGAGAAGACAACCGAATAATGGGAAACGCCGATGTAAAAACTCGACTCGGAATCGCTCGACAATTCGCCAACATAGCGAATATTGCAGTAAATTTGCTCCATTATCATCGTTCTCGGAGACTTAGACCGCGTTATCTTGCGTTTTACGCAGAGACGAGCCTTGCGATAATGGTCGGTCGGGCGCAAAGTGCACGGTCGGATAAGGCGTTGAAAAGTGATTCTCGTGATTTTCTTAATTCACGCCGTGCGTCGGACGACGTTACAAAATCCGGCGGTTTCGCAATTCCATCGTGCTGCAATTCACTAACGCCACATATCGCTATGATTGACGGCAGGCTGCCGGTGGCGACGAGCTCGGATCGACGAGGACGACGACGACGACGGAGGAAGAAGAGGAGGAGGCGGAGGAGATGCACCTCGAGGATTATCACGGCGAGCGGAGCGAGGAGGACGACGTGCGACGCCCCGTTCTGGAGCAAGATGACTTCGTCGACGACGGTTCCCTGCCCGATCTGATGTCCATGGCGATGACCGGCATAGGCATTGACGTCGTCCAACCGTACTGTTGGACGACCTCACAAATGACGGACAACAGCGTGCTCTTCTCCCCGTTGGAAATCAGCACGGATCCGCGGGATTATCTCGACTGGGATCAGGTACCCGTTGTCTTTCAGTATCCTTCCAACGGCGATGGATCGCCGGCTGATAGCACCTGCAGCGAGGCGATCACGCCGACTTGGAGCAATGCGATGACAGCGACGACGACGACGACGACGACGACGACGACGACGACGACGACGACGACGACGACGACGACGACGACGACGACGACGACGATGACAACGATGACGACGGCGACAGATCATAGTGAGGATAAGTCATCAGACTGCCGGAAGTTACCATCGATGGGCTCAGCCTTCTCCTTCTCGCGCACCTTCAACAACACAATTTTTCCGGAATACGGAGCAGAATCGCAGGACGATTATCAGGATTATCCCGATTGCCAAGAGGACATGGTGTCGCTGTTGATGAGCATTCAAAATGATGTCACGGTTCAGAACTTCAGTCCCTCGATCGCCGACGAGTTTGACCTCAGTCTGATCAGGGGTGACCCGACATCGTTGTTAAGCAACGTGGACTCGCCATCGTCATCATCGACGACTTGTCTCGCGAGCGATGAACAACAGGAACCATTTCAGAGTTTTAATCCGCCGTATTACGCGGTTGGACATCTCGTTTCTTCGCAGCAACAATCGACGACGATCAATCTCGATGGTGAACTCGTTGGAGCGATGGACAATTTCGGCAATCAAGTGATTCTGCCGCGGAACGAAGGCCTGCTGCTCGGGAATAATCGACGGGTCACCAGATCGAAGATTGCTGAGACCGAGAAAAATGACAAATCTTATGGTAAGTACGCAGTGCATTGTCTTTATTTACTTTAGAGAAATTTAGTCTTTTACGATCTCGTTTCGTCAGATTTATTTGTGATTTTTAATAAATTAATAAAGGTATTAAAACGAAAAAAATCGTATATAAATTCTTATTTCTATATGGAAAGATGGTTTGATGAATCTAAAAATTCAGTTACTCTCTAACATCTTTGGAGTGGAATCCAACTTGAAAGAGAGAAAGCTCATTTTTAAAAGCTCAATTGTCATTCTTTGACACTCTTTAGAATTAGATTCTATTCTAAAAATTTTTTAGAAAATAGATATATATGGATGTGAAAATAATTTTATGTTGGACAATCGAAATAATTGTGTCTAGAATAGTTGCTAGTTAAAACTTGTTGCAGTTGCTTATCAGGTTCAAGTTTCGTACATAATTATTTCGATGATTCAACAAATTATTTTTGGGTCTGTATCCATCTAAATTTTTAGATATTTTAACAAAATGTTCTTTCCGTGCGTGTTCCAAATATTTCCGTCATCCTTGCAAAATTAATGACTTTTCAGATAAAGTTCAAAATCGGACCATCCTTAAGTAGAACACATAAGTCACAATAACATCATAAGAACGTCATCATAATTTTATTTATCACTTATGTAAGTTTTTTTTTAATTGACAAATAACGTCATGATGATGTCTTATGATCATTACAACTTAATTATGATTCTCGAGTAAGACCCAAGCAAAACAACACGTTATGATATCAAAATGATGTTAAAAGATAACTTCAAAATGATTATTAAAAGTCATCATGATTATTAAAAGTCATTTTTCAATCATTTCCGATTCATTTTAATATTAATATTAATGTCATTTTGACATTATCATGACTTGTTGTTCTGCTTGGGGATGTCTTAAAGAGAATTTTGAAGAGAATCATCTTATGTCCCAATTTTAGACTTTATGTTGTCTAAGCTTCCAATATTTTTAGCGTCATTTAGACTTGCCGTAATGCAACGATCCGAATACATGTGGCAATTCTTTGGGCGTACGCAATTTCTGCTCCAGTTGCGCGTGTTTATGTTTTGCGTGCATACGTCACATTACAGATTGTGCGAGACCAGTGGATGATAGCCTCACGTTGGCTTATCAATGCCGCTGGATCGACTGTGGCTGTGCATTTACGGAACAAGAGGGCCTGGTGCGACATATCGAGAGGCGACACGTGGAATCGTCCTCAACGAATGCGCATGGCCACGGTAGACGGATCCAACGAGATCGGGATAAAGAGCGAGATGGCAAGGAGGCAGGAGAGGGTTTCCCTGGAACGGCCACGACGACGATGACGGGCCGCGAAGACGAGTTCGCTTGTCTGTGGCAAGGATGTCCACGCGCTCGACCGTTCAACGCGAGATATAAATTGCTAATTCATATGAGGGTACATACGCAAGAGAAGCCGAATAAATGTCCGGTTAGTGTCCTCGTATCTTTTTGACGATTTTAAATTTTAGTGATTTTTGTGATCTAACATCTATTATTATTTTGGAGAACTTCATATTTTAAATTTATGAAGATTTTTAAAAGAATAAAAATTTATTTTATTTTAAATTTTATAAAGTCATAAAGTTTTTTTAGAATTTATAAAATGAAAAATCTTAAAAATCTTAGAATATGATATTTCTAAGTTTATATGAAAAATTTTTAAAATATATAAAAGACTTTTTCATTTTTGAAAAATTTAATTCGTATAAAAAATCTGAAAATTTAATTCGTATAAAAAATTTGAAAATTTTTCTAAAAAATTACGAAATTATACAGAAATTCTTAAATTTGTATAAAAATTCTAAAAATTATGTAAATACTAATTGTTTTCCATTATCAAAAACTTAATTTTTTTATCGTTTTTCAACAAAGCATTAATTTCTTACTATTGCTTCTTGTTTCAGTTTGCTGGCTGCAAGAAGGCCTTCAGTCGTTTGGAAAATTTAAAGATCCACCAGAGATCGCACACAGGCGAAAGGCCTTACGCGTGTCAACACAATGGATGCTCAAAAGCATTTAGTAACAGCAGTGATCGGGCCAAGCATCAGAGAACGCATTATGACAGAGTATGATAGCTTTCTTACTTTTCACGCATTAAAAAATCGAAATTGCAATTTAAATTTCTTCTCCAAAATTTCTCATTGCTTTTTATATTTATTTATTATATATTATTTTATTTAGTTGTTGATTTAATATGATCTTACACTCGGAAAGCTGTACCGATATATATTTTTTATGGCACGTATTACAGCTTATTTGATATTCTAGAAAAATTAATTATAAACTTTATATAGTAGGTACAAGTTATAAATATTTATAATAAGGTAACTGTACCGAATATAATGTACATATCTAACAGCATTGCAATTTTTGCTGAGTTTAATATCGAAAACTGGTCATATTCAAAATAGGAAATATTTCTGAATATTAATTAAAAATATCCCAGCAAAGAAGCTAATATTATTTATCATTTTGACGTCAAATACATTTTAACATCATTTTGTCAAAATGATATCAGTTTATTTGCGGAGATAAGACATTTACAATATTTGAAAAAGATTTAACTATCTGTATAAATATCTACAAATAGCAAGAAAATATTGAATATAATTAATTACGTAAAGCTTTACGATATAAGTTTTGTTAATTCAATCTTCTTTGACAGAAAAATAATGATGATAATGACATTAATTGCTCTTCTTCTAGAAACCATACGCTTGCCAGATAAGCGGCTGCGGTAAACGTTACACGGATCCGTCGAGTCTTAGGAAGCATCTGAAGAATCACACAGAGAATTCGAGTACATTATCCAATCTGTTATCATCGGATAAGGTACCAATGATTAATGTAACAGCCGGTGCGATAGGTCACAAACTAAATTCAACAATTCCTCATCGAAGAAATCAAGACACGTGCATACTCGATGTGGAAACGAATCATTCGTCATATAAATTATCTAAAACTTACGTCAAAGAGGAGAACGCGTTGCCGGACAATACATGTCAGCTGAACAGAATCTCCCTGAATTTCGACGGCAATCAGCAGGAATACGTGCCGATCGAGTCGGTTCGTCATCTTCTGATCAACGACATTACTAATGTACAGAATGAGAATACAGGTAATGGATGTATTCAATCGATTTAATCGCTAGTAAATTTTATTGTAAATTTTGTCAAGTTTTTAGATTGAAGATTAGAATTCAGTCAATCAAAACAAAATGGATAAAAATAATAATTGCCTAACTGGTCGAATTTTAAAATTCTTTTTAGCTAAAGTTCTTACATGATTAATTTTTCTTCCTTTTTTTTTCACGTAATTAGAGAGAAAAATAAAGATGAACCATGCAAGAAATTCAGCTAAAAAGAATAAGTCTTTAATCTCTAATTCTTCAATGCATAATATTAGGTGTGGGAAAAAGTTCGTGGCGTTTTTTTAATGCCATTTAACGGGAAAAACGCCACGAACTTTTTCCCTAATATGACACGTGTTTTAATTACTGTCCGATTTTATTAAAATGAATTACAGAGATGATGTATTTAACGATCAGTGTCGCGTACATTGAAAGATTTGAAGCTTTCTTCGCATTCAAAAGAAAATATTATAAGAAGCGGCTACAAAAAAATTTAAGACGTTTATAAACAAGTGGAAAAAGTGATATGAAATAACAAATACTGTTGATAATTTGTAGGATCGCGATAAGACATGAAAGATATGTCAAAAGTTATGTCATTCATGCTTTTATCGGACAGATATTATATTTATTAAAATTTTATAACTATAAAATATATTAAGAACGATTTTAATAAATAAATATCAATTAAAATCATTCTAATTACCTAATTTCTTTATTTTCTGGACTATATTAATTGTTATATTATCTTTTCGTTCGAAAGTATTGCTTGAAATGAGAGCATTATCGCGACTATATGGTTTTAATTCTCTCAGCATGATTTACGTTTTCAATCAACATTTTCAATATAGGAAAATCTGGCCGAAATGCGATAAGACATTCGTTACTTATTTTGTTTGCTTACATTACAGTTTTTACATATTCACGCAATAATTTCATAGTTAAGATATAGCATGACCTTTAACTTTTGTTGCCAATAGAGTAAGACCTTGTTTTTCTGTTTATGAGATTTATTACAGCTACTCTTTGCGAAAATAGCACTTACGAAATAGATCAAACTAATCATGGAACTAATCATATTTAGTGAATCAGAATCGCGATAACTAAAAAGACAATTTATTTTCAGAAATCTTTATATTATTTATAATTGTTTCCGATCATTTGTATAAATTTTTAGAAAGAGAGACATGGCTAATTATCTCTCGAAAAAATGGTAACATTTTCCATACGTAATGCAAGATGCTATTGTCTTCTGATTATCTCTCTCTATTCTTGAATTCTACTTACAGCCTTGGCTAAAAATATTACGCAACATTATTAATTATTAGTGATCATTTAAAATTTTAACTAAAAAACTGATTTATACGTGACATTTTGCTGTAAATTATCCTTTATTTATTCTAAAAATCTTTTTATTAAATTTGAAATATGACAAATTCTTAAAAATATTATGAAATATTACGAGAATTTTTTTCATTAAGATAATGTGTAATTTTGCAGATTCTGAACTTGTTTTATGCCAACGTGCGTGCGTATCTTGCGGGCGCGTGCTGGCTTTTTCTGACTTTTCTGATACAGCTCGCGTATCGCGCCGATGACAGTGTCGTTCCTGGTAGTCTATAGCTTGATCTCAGAGGAGGTTCACTCCTTTATGCTTTTACCCCATACAGAGTCTTAAAATAATATTCTTTACTTTTTTGAGGGGGAAGGCATACGCCGCGTACGGCGAGAACGCGCGGATGCGTACGCGTGACAAAACAGATGACAAACCTCTGTTTTGTCACGCGCCACGTGCCACGCACCCGTGCTATTTCTAAAGGATCCCTCGCGTAATTTCGTGAAAGTATATAAAAACGCGCGCGCGAGATCAAATGGTGACAGCGAGAGAGAGAGAGAGAGAGAGAGAGAGAGAGAGAGAGAGAGAGAGAGAGAGAGCAAAAGAGAGAG
>Ga0157364_1006223_pt1 | contig 12241 bp, 10 predicted proteins | sample AttsexASBM2_FD_111476 | JGI IMG/M metagenome (GOLD analysis project Ga0157364, IMG submission 111476) | Fungus gardens microbial communities from leaf cutter ant in Ribeirão Preto, State of São Paulo, Brazil - Atta sexdens ASBM2 | ecosystem: Host-associated > Fungi > Mycelium > Unclassified ...
TATGTTGACAGATGCCCAAGTTTATTGTATGACGTCTATGATCTATTTATTTCGACCACCACTTACCGCTAAAACCATCTATAGGAAAACGGCGGAAGCAAAGTTGTACACCTAATAATAAATTGCGAGAATTCATTAGGATGCATAAGGATCTTTTACTGTGTGACAAGAAGTCGTTGTTTATAAGATCTCGTGTAAAAGTTGCGATGCAAGTTATGTGTAGACAGCTAAGGTAAAAAATCACAGAGTATAAGAACCACATCCGATGGAACACCTCTATTCATAATGTCATAATGGAGCATCGATTACAAGAAGGTCATGATTTCGTTTGGGATAACGTTACAATATTGAACGAGGAGCCTCACTACAGGAAGAGACTGATTTCGGAGACGATATTCATCAGGAGACAGACACATAGACTCAATCTGCAGACGGATGGAGGAGCTTCTCAAGTCTATCTCCTGATCATAGACAAGCTCTAAAGGCTTGAATTGTTGTCACATCTAGTCAGTCAGAATCGTTTGTAAGCAATAATGTTTTTCTGGCGTGTTTACTTTCTAATTTTCTTGTTCTTGAAATTGATTAATGCTTTAATGATACATTTTTCCATTTGTTAATTATTAACCAAAAAACAAAAAGTGATTCACTGTGTCTGATACTGATTGACCAACATTATCAGGAATCGGTTCTTGAATTATTTTTAGTAATGTTTGCGATAATGGTGCTTTGTGATTTGGTAAATGTCCTTATATTTGCTGGATAATTAATTATAATCTTAAAGTTGTTTGATAAATTAGTTCTCCATATTCTATTTATAATTTCCTAATTTTTTTTCTTTTCCTTTTTCTTTCTCTCTTTTTCATTTTAATTCACTCTTTTTCATTTTAATTCCGGATATTTAAATTCTCGATGTAGAGGAGCTCACCGTGACAAGATAACTTTTATTCACAGTTTTTATATATGTTAGTTTATATTGTCTCTGAAGAAGGCTCAAAAGTAAGTCGAAACATGTAAGCGCATTTTAGTGAATAAAAAAGTTTCACATTTCATAGGTATATTATTTGTGCGACGTCTTCTGCACTTCTACTATCCATATCCTTTCTTTAAAAAATAATGTCACTCAATTTTATTAGTACATTCAATAAAATAACATTAATCACACTTTTCATATCCTATATCGTTAACACATGAAGAATTGATACATTTATACAAAATTCTTACCTATGAAGTGAAATGCTCTTTTTACTTCTCTGCCACCTAGGCACGCAACACTTCATGTTGATATTTTTATTTTACATTCACGCGATTTTATAATTTTTCAAAATAATCTTTTAAATATAACCCTACACATATACAAGATGATCTTGCTGACATATGTGTCTCACTAAAGAACATTAAACGTAAATGCGCATGAGTATCTGAAAGCTTCTGATTCACTCTTATATTGACTCTTATATTGAAATTAAAATGGCGCTGATCAATTGGTGCCACGATTTTCTATGTTTCACACCAGAGACCCATTCCAGTGTATATATAGTTCAGTCGAGGGGGTAACGATTCTTAAATTTCGGTACAATCTGTCAGAAATCTGACGAAGTCCGAGGAATTCCTCGAGGTTCCGATGAAGTTTGGTAAAGTCCGGTGAAGTCATGATGAATTCATGAATTCCAACAAAGTCCGATGGATTCCGATGAAGTCAGATGAATTCCAGGTGAAGTCCGATAAAGTTCAGAGAAGTCTGATAAATTCATGAATTCTGATGAATTCCGATGAAGTCCAATGAAGTCTTGAAATTCGAAATCCAGATATACATATTTTTTGAGTAGTTACCCCCTCGAGTTCAGTGGAATAAATGGATCTTCAGAGTAAAAGAAGATAACCGATATAAAGCAAGGAAGTTATAATGAGAGGTTATGAATATATATCAATTGTACATGAGCCAATTGCGCACAAGCCAATTACAGTATTAGAAAAAAATAAAAAAAACTCCTTACACAGAAGTGATTGGTGTAATTGGACACATAATTGTTGCAATATGCAAATGAATCATTTCTAAGGATTGTGTGCAGAAATTTGGACTCGATTATGAAAAGATCTGACCGATAGTCAACATGAGCTCGAAATTGATACTTGCATTAGCAATTCAGAAGATGTATGTTATAGAAAAATTCAATGTGAAGATAGTTATTTTATTAAAAAAAAAGTCTGAAAAAAATTAATATGAAGATAATTATTCTGAAAGAAAACGTATTTATGTGCGTGCATGCGTGAAAATTCCAGAAAGTTATGATAACAAAACTGAGAAAATCTCTAAATTATATAAAACCTTGTATTGAAATAGGTGTCTTTAAGATAGAACCAATGTCTAATTAAAATTCTGAGAATCACTGGTTTGACTCCCATCAGGATGGAGCCTTGCATCTTTGTAAATATTGGGTTGTCCGGAAAGTTCGTGCCGATTTTGAAGGAAAATTGAAACGCAGAAGATTTAAATTTTAGTATATATTTTAGTATACATTTATTAAATTATATAGGTGCCATTCTGTTCTACAACCTTTCTCCATCTTTCAGGCAACTTGAAAATTCCGTCCTTCCAGAATCTCTCAGATTTTTCTGTGAAAAACTTTTCTAAGTGATTTTTTACCTCGACCAAAGAGTTGAAGCTTTTTCCATTAAGGGAATTTTGTAATGATCGAAATAGGTGGAAATCAGAGGGGGCGAGGTCTGGTGAATATGGTGGATGGGATAGAACGTCCCAATCGAGCTCCAACAATTTTTGTCGAGTTATCAAAGACACATGAGGCCGCGCATTGTCCTGATGAAACACGACGATTCTTTCGATTCTGGACGTTTTTGTTCAATTGCTGTCTTCAATTCATTATCGTCTCTCGTTGTTTGACTCATAATATAGGATCCCTTTCCAATCTCACCAGACACAGAGCATGACCTTCTTTGGATGAAGACCGGGATGGCTAAAGGTGGTTCATTCCGCTTTCCCCAAGATCTTTTTCGCTCAACATTATTGTAAATGATCTATTTTTCATCTCCCGTCACTACTTGTTTCAAAAATTATATCTCCTCGTTGCACTTATAGAGCGAGTCGCAAATGGAAGTGCGATCCATTAGATTTCTGTTAAATCGTGGGGAATTCATACATCAAAATGGTTTATATAGCCAAGCTTCACAAAATGCTCGTGGATGGTGGATTTTGACATATCCAACATTTCTGCATTTACGTGTATAGCGTGGGTTATTCTCAATCAGTGTTTTAATCTTTATCTGTAGTGGAGGGCCTACCCAGGCGTTCTTGATCTTCAAGGTTGAAATCACCAACTTTAAACCTAGCAAACCACTTCCGCACAGTTTTTTCAACTACAGCATCTTCGCCATAAACAGCACATATCTTGTGTGGCATGTTTGCCTTTCCGGTAAAAGAAAAGCATTAAATGCCTAAAATGTACTTTGTTTTCTTCCATATTCAAAGACGTATAAAACTGACAAAAATTAACGTATCGCAACCAAATTTTTTTCCAAGTATGCCTGAAGTACCGTCTTTTACGATATGTACGCATGTCATTTGTTTCCAATCTGATATATTCAGACCTGTCCTTATGCTACCTACCAAAAATCGGCACGAACTTTCCGGACAACCCAATAGAAATTATTTCTTGATTCTGGTTTTCTACGTAGATGATAGGCTAATGATATTTTTTAGTTATGATCGACACAATTTATTTTAAGGGACTGAACAATCCAAACAACAAAAAGTCCAAAACCGAGATAGAAAATGTCATAGAATATTAATGTGTGTATTTCGACCTTAGAAAAAAATTTTCGAATCTAAGAGAATAAAAGTAATTATACAAAAATTATTGCATTTAATCGATAAAACAGAGGACTTTAGAAATCCCTTTAAAGGATGCTGGAGTGGCCGAGTTTGAAAGCCATGGCACAGTATAATCATATCCAGTAACGACATTGAACGTCGGCAACTTTGAGGCAACTTTGTTTTAAGTCACATGATTCATCGCCATGTTGTGAAGTGTACACAGTAGAGTTATGATAGGACAGGCTCTTAAATTTGAATTTCTATTAAGCTCCTAATACGTCCGCCATATTTCTAAGTCCAAACCATTACATGCGCACTAAAAATTGCAGATCACAAAAAGGTTCACTGTCGTTACTGGATATAATTATACTGTAACCATAGCACAAAAAAACTTAAGGCAAAAACGTAAGACGTAAGCAGTAAGGAAATCAATATGTTGGATTGGCTACTGCTTACGTTGTGATCTTATGGACTCTACCGTGATTAATCAATTCGCTCACTGCTTACGTTTTACTGTTTAAATTTTTTGTGAGCTGTGGCCCTGATCAATATTAGTAATACTTTTTTAATTCTAAATTCTAAAAATGCCGATATTTGTGATATCTTTAATTTATATCTTACATTATCATTTTGTCTCATTCAAACGCATACCTATCCTTCTCTGATATATTGTGCCATCTTTTGTAAGATTTGTTACCTACTGCTAGACAATTACTGCTCTATTTATCATTCTGAATCTTTGCTATTATATACGTAATTTGAAAATTACAGTATAAAATTACAGTATAAATCTTTTTTTACCTTTCAATCTTCTATAAACTCATTGTCAATATTGTTCATTCATGTAATTTGATGAATAGTGCAATATTATTTTATCTATACGAGCTATAGAACCTTTGTAAGAAAATGTTTATGTCATGTGACAACTCTATGAGTTGGAAACTATAAGTTTTAATTTTTTTTTATTTCAGTATAAAAATTGCCCCACTTCCTAATTTTGCGTTTATTTCAATTCTGTAATTTTTCATTACTTTCAATGAATTCAGAGATTTTTATACAGCTGTAATTAATAATTGTGTCATTCTAGTGTTTCTCTTTAAGTTTGATTATAATAAAATTTCTCCACATCATATATTATAAGATGTTAATTATAATATGTCAAAATGTATAAATAATTTTCTCTTGATGATTTCAAATTTTTCAAAAATGTGATATAATATAACAATGTGGTAAATAAAATAATATTCAGTATCTAAAAAATTATAGGAATCGATTATTCCCATTCTTGTGTTCGAAAAAAAAAATTTTTTGTTGAACAATATTATTATATAAACGGAATTCTATATTGAATTTTGAAATAGGTTATAGATCATTTGAAACTTAACGCTAAATAAAATATTTTCTAAACATAACATTGTTTGTTCTATTCATAGAGATTAGTGGAGAGCGCTGAACAGGCTGCAGTATCTGCGCCGAGGGAAGGAAACATGTCGCCCAAGTATTATGCTTCGCATCGGCTTAATAACTTTGTTAGCGACGAAAAAGGTCCCACACAGGAGATGTTTCTCGCTATGAATCGCCACTTTGATAATCTAGCAGTGAACGTTAGTTTGTCTGCCGTGCTCCTGCCAAATGGAATTAAAGACAATGGTAAGCATCGCGATAAATGAATTTGACAAGATGCCAATCGGTACATGTAGATATCCATGAATGAAAGTCATCTGTATTCTTTCATTGTTTCATAGTTTAAATGAGAAAAGATTATTATCTTAACTACTCAGCTAAAGGATCATTTATAAAAACAAGCAAATTTTAAGATAGAAAAACTTTATCAAAAATCATTATATTGTAAGAAATTTAGAAAAAATAGGCACAACAGGAAAGCGTCAAGGCTGTGTGGCTCACTGGCACGAAAGTCTATGGAGGAGACCTCGAATCTCGGAGCACCCTAATATTTTTCTTATGTTGTCACTTATTTCTTACAGTATCAAAATGATAAAAAACTTGTAAACAGCATTTGTGTACAATTTTTCACGCCGTGGAATTTCGTAAAAAATTTTGAAATTTGATATCTTCATTTATGTAACTCCATAAAATATCAATAAGACCGTTTTTTAAAGTATATACAACATAACATCTCGATATAATGATTTTTGGCAAAATTCTTCTATCTTAAAATGTGCTTATTTTTGCAGAATAGAATAGGTCCTTTAATTTTGTTGAGTAGTGTATCTTTATAAATGAGGAAGATCCTCTGATTTAATTGGATTGAAATTGGAATCACACGAAACTCGATTCTTTAAATGACACATGCATGGTGAAAGAAAACTAGGACTGTTTCAAAATTTACTGCCATTACTGAAAATCTATAGTTTATGTCACGTGTACTATCAAAATGTATCATTCCCGTGGATTCCTGCACTCGTTCATAATAATCACGATCAATCAGAAATTGATTATAAAGGTACACAAAAAAACTTAAGCAATAAAACGTAAGTAGTAAGTGAATTTGTCAGGAATCGAGAATTACGGAATATAATTACAACGTATTACACATGTACAAATAATATATTTAATACGGCTTTTTCACATGGCTCAAACAATCAGCTGAAATAGCTTGAACTTAAAAAAATTACTGCACGTGTGACGGATGCCACTGGAAAAAGAACATAGAGATTAAAAAACACATAGTGTACATTGGAAACTTTATGTATAAAGATTATTTATCGCCCTCTAAGTGTTAAATTTAGTTATAATGTTCATTAGCACACATTGCATGGATCCACTATTCTAACAGAATTAACTAATCACAGTAGAATCCGTGAGGTCATAACGTAAGCAGTAGCCAATCCATATTGATTTCCTGCATATGTTTTGCTGCTTTAAGTTTTTTGTGTGCCATGACCTTTAATGTTAAAAAAACAATGGCTGCCAACATACGTTTGATGCTAAGAGTGCTTTGATGCTTTAAAAAGACATTGTCAGCACTATGAATGCAAACGCTACTATCAATACTGTTCACAGTCAATAGTAATACTGTTATTAGCATAATAGCGTTTTTCATTGGCAGAACTTCAAGGTGAAGATAGAATTATTGATTTGATCTTAGATAGTATTGTCAAGGTCAAGACAAAATCACTTTGAATTTTTTTTCTTCATTTCTCATTGCATATTCTTATACCATACTTCCCCAGGTAACATCTATTGGTTCATATACATTTTATATACGTTTCTTAAATGTATATAATGTTCTACAAACATTTAAGAAACGTATATAAAACCATGTGCTGGGATCAAGAACTTTGCAAAATACTATAATAAAATATTTGTTTATGAAAGAAATTAAAATGTTAGTAGACACATTTTAAACATTGAACTGATCACATCTTTAACTTTCCAACCATATAATTTTTATGTTACATTTTGATGACCGATTGCAGTCGCCATGTTTTATTCATACTTTCTTTTTTTGTTGTATTCCTCGTGCAATTTGATATTTGTTATCGATACTAGTTAAACAGATTTCACTTTGAATGCAATCCATGACCCAGAAACGAGAATGGATTAAAATTTTTTTAATGTGTACTTTAAATTCATAAAAATGGATTGAAATGGATTGGATCTGAGCTGACAGTAGTTTAATATTTGAAAAAAACAACACATTCATATTTAAGGGGTTACAAATTTGATTTTTAAGACATTTATAATAATTATACCTGAAATTAAGACCTTGCGTATAATAGAAGAAATAAGAAATTAGGAATAAAGAATAAACGATTTTAATCTATCAGAAATCAGATATCGAAATACACGGTTTCTGATAGATTGAAATTGTTTTTATTCTTTATTCTTAATTTCTTATTTCTTCTATTATAACTACTTCAAATTGATAAAAAATATTTTACTACTTTAAATTGATTAAAAAAAATATCGGATAATCTAATCTCGTTTGGCCGATGTTGCGCGCCGTGATTAGCCTAATATTCGAGCTGTATTCAACTTGCGAGTGTTCATATCGATCATATTATTTCTAATCGAAGAAAAACAAAAGAATATAGCTCAATTATTTTTACGTTACAACTTTTTTAAATTTAGTTGAATTAAAACGAAAAATGTCTTATTTATAATTTTGAATAATTTAAGCATTTATGGTTCATTTTTAAATAAAAACTTTTTTTATTCAATTCGATTGAAAAACTGCATTTCATATTCAGAATATTGAATTGAGCAGTATTCACGTTACACAGAAATTGCTGATATTATTTTTGAATTTAACTGAATTAAAAAACCTGTACTTCCTATTCACAATTCTAAATTGAGTAGTATTCACGATGCAGAAAATGCTTATATTATTTTTAGATAGAAAGGCATAGAGATATACTCTATGCAATTCCTATAAATGAATAAAAATGCATTCACGATCGAAAAGGATTCATTTTAACGTTCATTTGAATCCATATTTCTGAACATCTGAATCCCTTTTAATCCATTTCAATCCATTCTCGTTTGCTGGGGAATGATTAACTGTTTAACTAACTTATGAGGGATGTATTAGGTTGTCCGGAAAGTTCGTGCCGACTAACTTATATAATTTAATAAATGTATACTAAAATTTAAATTTTCTGCGTTTCAATTTTCCTTCAACATCGGCACATCAGTTATTTGAATATCTCATTCGCTGAGGATGACTCCAAAGAGAGTCAAAATGTATGATGTATAATTTTATATTTAGAATGTATGTATTTTATAATTCACTATTTATTAAATTGCGCCTGCATTGTACTCTCATTGACCTGTCTTTTGTTGTGTTTAATATAACATAATATTGTTAATATTATTAAATATTATTGTTATATTACTGGAATATTATTGTTTCTACTACAAACAATAATATTCCTCTGCGATTGACTTACGATTTGTAGATCCGAGTTCAATCCCACTTGCGCTTACATATACGTAATTTTTTCGTCAAATTTGTGACCGTGCTCGCGATCGACAGCACAACTTCGTCGCGTGCTCTATAATTTTTTTTTTCTTAAAGGAATTTCGTATGAGGTAAAGTCTCGACAGCCAGATAGAGTTTTCACAAATATCCAAAGCTTTTCGTTAACCAGTTGGGCGCCAGACACGAGAGAGCGTGCTCCTCTTTCGATAATTTTCGTCTACTTTAAATTAATTGCACACAATTTTATTTCGCGACAACAAGAATTGTTAAAGGTGAAGAAATTGTTTAAGGAATCAAAAATAACTCCATCTAGTAATTAAAAATTCTTTCTAAGTAGCACACAACAACGCTTATAAAGCATTAACAAAGCGCTAAAAAAGCGCATATAATCACTTTTCTTTAGCACTTTACAAGCGCTGTTGTACTACTTGGGTTTGATCATCAGAATCTGATCGAAATTTTTGCCGAAACTGAACCGAAACACTCAGCTACATATCAATTTCAACCGAAACCAAAATTAAAAATAGGAATCTAATAAAGGAATCTAATAAAATAAATATGTATGTATGTTTTTATTATTAATTTATTTGGAATTTATATTGTACTTTTTATTTTTATTGTATATGTATAAACATGCCCATATATCATATACTTTTTCTTCATAAATATCATAATAATTTATTGAAACAGTAATTAAATTTCGGCTGAAATCGAAAATTGAAATTTTGGTTATGTACATCAATTTTGACCAAAGAATATAAGCACTTCTTCTTTATAAATATCAAAATTTATTGAAACAATAATTACACATATTAAAATTAATATTTACGAAGAAAAGCTATATGTTTTCAGAAACTAACATGTAATGAGTTTGTATTTCCGATTAATTGATCAAAAACAATTCGTCGAAAATCAATTTATAGAATGGACGATTTATAGAATGGATTTTTATGGAAAAAAATTGATCAAAAAGATAACTAGTCAAAATTACAATTCACCGAAAGGACAACTGATCGAAAAGAATTGATTGGAAGGACTTTTGATAGATTGGTTAATTGATCGAACGAAAATTGATGAATATTTTAATGGATAAATTTCCACGTAGGTTTTGACTTTTCACATATCAAGATTCACTTCATGCTATCTCTTGGTTACACGAAGCGAAATAACTCATACAGCACTGATTATTACGAAAAATTTTCAGAAATATTTTAACCTTTCACATCTCGTATGCAACAATTCTGAAAAGATTCTGCAATATGTCATATGAAATGCTTTAACAGAAATGTTTTTAAAATCTATCATATGCAAATAAATTGAGAAACATTCAAACAAAACAAAAAAATGATTATGATGTTAAAATGACTCCAATTTATGATACACATATCATGATTCTAATAATAACGAATAATAAACGCGTAAATAGTAATTATTATTCACTCCAATAGTTATGAATAGTAATATCCCATAATACGAGAGCAAGTTTTTAGAAAAGTCAATAAGTTTTTAGAAAAACATAGTAAAACACATTTTTTTTTATCGATTCATTTTTATTTCTCAACATAGTCTCCTTTCAGCTCGATACACTATCCAACGATTCTCCAACTTTTTCAAGCCGTTTGAATAATATGATTTGGCCAACCCTTCAAAATAAGCCTCTGTTTCGGCGATGAGTTACTCTCTGGTGATGAATCTCTTTCTTCCGAACCATTTCTTCAGGTTTGGAAACAGGAAATAGTCGTAGGGGCCTGAATCTGACGAATATGCTAGATGGGGAAGGGATTCGTAGCGGAATTCGTTGAATTTGGTCATCGGTGCCGGGCACGTGAACTCATGCATTGTCTTGATAGAAGAGCACTTCCTTCTTCGTCAAAAGTAGTATAACAAGGCGGGTTCTAACCCATGGGAATAGAAGGGAGCGCGGGGCACGGGGGGTACTCGTAGGCGTAAGGGGAATGCGCGGGAGATACTTCTAGGCGCGGGGAAGGGGAAGGCGCCAGCGCTATCGCAGTTTATGTAAACATAGGACCCCGGAGTGTTTTACATAAACATAACATTCCACATGACATTCTTTTTCGACCGCTGCCGCCGCCACCGCCGCCGTCGCCGCCGCCGCTGCTGCCGCCGCCGCCGCCGCCGCCGCCGCCGCCGCCGCCACCACCTCGCGATCATTCCAAAATGTGTTGCCGTCTTCTCTTATCTCCTTTTTTTTTCTTCTCATACCCTAAATCATAGGCATACTAGTTCCAGCGCTATCGGTATTTACATAAATATAGGACCCCGCTCGATGGATTACATAAACATGATGACGTTTCGCAATGCCTTTCATATTTTTCACCGCCACCCTCCCAAAATGCATAGGTAACAAAGACTTGCATACACTTATCGCCTCTCTTCCTCTTATGTTTCGTCATTCTCGCTGCATTGTCGCTCCCGTTGTATGTTCTTCTCGCACGCAAATATATTTTGTCATACGATTTTTATTTAATGATTTAAATAAAGAGAACGCTTAATACAGTTATGATCGCAGTACCGTTGAGCGTGAAGATGTTGACGCGTAATATGATAGCGCTACGATAACAAGAAAGAAATGAATAATGATATGACCCAGATATATAATTTAAATATGCGTTTACTTTTATATATAACGTAATTTTACAATATATAGTTCTTATTATATGATTCTTACAATATTTATAAGCAGAAACTTAATTTAATTTAATTTAATTTAATTAATTTCAAATCGAATTTTAAGCACCTGCTTCCGATTAGCAATAAAATATACATTTTTTCACACTGTTTATAATATTATCTAAAGCATAAACTATTAACTCACACTCTATATTTCTTATAAATTTTGCGCAAAAAATTTACAGCGTCACATTTATCGATGATACAATTTTCACCTAAAAGTGTTACAAAATATTTAAATTTTTCGATTTTGACGATATGCGTATGTTGGCATAGCTCAGAGTATACGTTCTCAACGCAATGTTTGAGTTCGAATATGAAGAGCATGGTTAACGGCTTCATATACAGACATGTTTCGTGCAGTATTTGACCACATTCACATCACGCAGTTTTGATTTCCTATCACTAGATCTTAGACCGATAATGATGAAGGTGCGATTGATTGCACGAACCACTCAATATCCGCGTGTTTTTCAATGAAACACACATTGCACGAGGCAAAATTATATTGTTACCTTGATTGTCGCCAATTACAATTTCCACAAAAGACACAGGTTCTACAACGATTCCGACATTTGGGGGTAGGGTATTTGTAAGTTGTAGGAGTCAGTGTAAATCTTCTTCTCAATATACGAGGTGTATAACGGGGTTTATTGTAAGAAGATGCTTTGCAGAAAAAAGTAATATATATAGATATACAGATATACAGATATACAGATATATATATATATATATATATATATATATATATATATATATATATGCAGGATATAAAA
>Ga0157364_1006224_pt1 | contig 12239 bp, 4 predicted proteins | sample AttsexASBM2_FD_111476 | JGI IMG/M metagenome (GOLD analysis project Ga0157364, IMG submission 111476) | Fungus gardens microbial communities from leaf cutter ant in Ribeirão Preto, State of São Paulo, Brazil - Atta sexdens ASBM2 | ecosystem: Host-associated > Fungi > Mycelium > Unclassified ...
ACACACACACACCCCACACACACACACACGCACGCACGCACGCACGCACACACACACAAAGATCATATATATATATATATATATATTTTATGAACAGAAAAAAGTTATACTAATAAGTAGAAAATGTGTAAACAATCTTCCCGTACAAAAGTTTGCGGAAGGATTTGCATTTTGACGAGTTCTTACTAAGTATTAATGATGAAAAAATTATTATATATTCTTTTGTGAACATAAATTGGGTTTAGCTAATGAGATTACTTCAGAATCGAAAATTGTAAGATTAATATACTAGTGTAAGTTTTGCATAATATATACTGTGTAAATTTTATTTCTAAATTATTATAATAAAATTTGAAATATGTCACTTTTTAATCGTGATTATTATTAATAATAAAATTTATTATTATTGAAATAAAAGTATTATTAATGAAAATTTATCAGTATCTCTCTGATTAATATAGAAATTTTTTATTTACAAGTAAAAAAATATTATACATACTTACTTTTGACGAAACGTGCGGCTAATTAAATAGAGAGCAATGGGATTAACACAACTATTGATGAAACTGAGGCAGAAACCAAATATTCTAAAGGTGTTCCAGTAAGAATTAAAATCATCCATGGCCGTTGGATTAAAGTGGAACCAGAGCACATAAATATGATATGGTAGAAAACAAATCACAAAAATGATTATAAAACATACTACCATTTTGCCCACCTAAATTGCAGTAACAAACGAAATTATTAATACAAAAGCGTCCAATAAGAAGCAATTGAATCTTAAAAATTATTTAATAGTATGAAGCATGATTTTAATTCTTTGAGAAATATATTTTTATATACCCTTTTGCGCGCCTTTATCTGTTCGTGAAGATCAGAATCGAGAAGTTCGCATGGCATATTTCTAGTAGACAATGTTAGATGCCATGTCATGCTCAAATAAAAAATAGCTATCACGCACAATGGTATTAAGTAATATGCTAAAAATTTGAACATCACCATACTCTTTCGATAAATTTCTCCTGTAATGTAAAAGCATATATAACGTAGTATTTATCTGTGCGCGACTACTTTACAATACGAAGCGTTTCATAAAATTTATATACATATTTTTAGTGTATCTAATTTAGTTTTTATATTATATTTATATTGTTCAATGATGTATTAAAATAAAATACTGTGTAATAATATTTAAATTTCAAATATAATAAAGGCTCTGATTAGAAAAAATATTTAAAGTCTAAATATGTAAATCTCTTAGAAAAGAGATTGCATATTTATGCAAAAATTGCATAAAAATGCAAAAATTATTAATTATAAAGGAAAGATAAATCAATAAGAACCAATGCGGATGTCGACAATAATAACAATATATTTAGTCTCTTATTCACAGTAGATTATATAAAAATGCAAATATTTTATAAATTATCAATAAATTAATATAATATGCTTAATATAATATGATTAATAAATTAATATTTTGTCATAATAAATATATTTTATTCGTTATCTAAAAAAAATTTGAAATTTTTTTTAAGTAGTAAAAATGATATTATCGTATAAATTTATTATCGTTAAATTTCATTATAAATTTTACAATTTACATATTCATTTATGTAGTCCTAATTTTATGATATTGTGTTCAAAAGAAATGTATCATGACTTACCAAATTCTTCAGGGAAAGGATTGCAGATTAATATACTGCGATTTCCTAATACAGGTACAGACGTTATTTCGGAGAAAAGCACAGCGGGCATAGCTATGACAATCGCTAAGACCCAAATAAGGGATGCCGTTAAAACGGTAAGTGGTTTTGCGCTTAAACCCGCCACGTGGCGACGAATAGGGTTTACGATGGCGCAATATCTATGAGAACGTGAGATGCGACAATAGATTAATATCATAAAAGCAGCAGAAGCTTGCTTATTTCAAAGATAAATTATTCAAGATACAAACAACAATTAATTTGCGTATCTTAGATTGTGTCTCAATTTTTCTAAATTAATCTTTCACTTAACCTCAATTAGCAGATAATGTTTTGAAAACATTTTTTAAAATATTTACTTGACTTAAAAATATTTTTTAAAATATTTAATATAAATATTTTATAATAAATAATTAAAAAATATTTTTTAAATCTTAAATGCCGATGGAGACACAAATTTAAAATGACAAAAAATACTAAGAAGTTAATTGAAATTATTTCACTAAAAATATATTTAATTTTAATAAAAATTAATAATTGTTCATTATTATACAACTATATAATTCTATTGAAAATTAATAATTGTATAATATTCAACTTCTCTCTCGACTGTATTTGGCATAAATACTTTTCTCCAGTAAGTTTCTGCACGCACGCACGCGCGCGCGCGCGCGCGCGCACACACACACACACACACATTGAAACGAGTTACACGGCATACATTTTAATCTTTAGTACACACAATAATTTTCCGATCCTTTACTACACACGATGGATTCTTCGTGTACGGTTCATCACTTTCACAAGTATACAAGAATTGTTAAGTTACTTTCTTACTTTAACATCTTTAGAAAGTTGTGTGCAATATTAAAAAGGAAAAGACTAGAGATCATTATTTAGTAAATTGCTCCTAATATTTCAAAGAAGAGAAATAGGTAGAATACGAAATACGCAGAATACGGATGATCCAATCGTGTGTAACAAGTATTAATTAGTTTTAAAATTCGATTTAATACTTGAATATATTATGACTGAATTTTCAATTTTAATCTCTCGATTAAGCTACGGATATTTATGTATGTAATATTATCTAACTAAGTAACATTTTCTTTAATTCCTTGAATTAATTTGCACAGCATGATAAAGCTCTTAGTTCACATATTTACCTTTCGGCTGATAAAGCGGCTAAAGTAAATACCGACACACCAATCGAAATATCCTTAGCGTATTCAGATAATTTGCAGATAGTTAAACCCCATGGCCATGAATCAAGTACATAAACAAATAATGTGAAAGGTATATAAGTCACTATCACCTGTAACAACGAATTATCTTTTTTTCGAGATTCACATGATATTTTATATTATCAAAAGATATAATAAATTATCCAAGGAGATTCCAGAATAATTACATAAATACAATATATTCAGAAGGATATACTTTTTTTCTCATAAGTAAAAATTATTTGAGGACAGAAAGTTTCAAACATAAAGCATAACAATATGTATGTATAGTTTAATTACAAATCTATTTTTCAGGAAAATTCATTCCTAAGAAAATATATTTTTTTTATTTTTCTTTTATCTTTGAGAGATACACATATTTTTATTTTTTTATATATGGATTGTGCTCATATTTAAAATGAAGATTATTTATATAATTAATAAGAAAGTGGTTTTTAATCATAAAATTTAACATAAAAAGGAACATAAAACCATTGCACCAGTTGTTTTTTGTGATATTTAATTACAAAGGTTCTGATTTAACTTAGATGTTTCGGCCAATATCTGACTATCTTCAGTAAATATATAAATAATCCCGTATTAGTTACATAAATTTAAATTTATCACGCAAATTTCACCGAATTACTGTAAAAGCAGAATCTGAGAATTCTCGTTCTACACAATTCGAAACATTTCAATTGTCTTATCAACTATGTATTATGATGCTCAAGAACAAGATAAAAGAAAGGGTGATTTTTAACTAAATGTATGATTGCGAATTTTATTTTTAAATTTATGTAACTAATGCGAAATTATTTATATATTTATTGAAGATGGCCAGTTATTGGCCAAAACGTCTAAGTTAAATCAGAACTTTTGTAATATATTAAATATCACAAAAAACAACTTGTGCAGTAGTTTTATGCTCCTTTTTCATTAAAATTTAAAGATTATTCATCCCAAACAATTTTTACTCTTCTTGAACTAAATAGAAATTCAAAAAAGGAAGCGCAATCAAAGCTCACCAATAAATCGCCTAGAGCTAAAGACAGCACGTATGTATTTGGTATATTTCTCATGCTGGTATGACGTAGCAAAATAAGAATTAAAATACCATTTCCTATTACACCCACAATCAAAATTAATAAAAATATTACAGGTATAATATAAGTCTCAACTCTTTCAGCAACCGGTATATATTTATATTCATAATCGTACTCCATTTCGGAGCTCATATTAAAAATATCTTCTGTTATCGCCATCTGTAACAAAAAAAATATTTTTGTTGCTTTTTTGTTCACTCTCTTGATATAAAAAAGATGAAATTGAAAGCAGATTGCAGACTAATATAAAAATATCCCAGATAACATGTATGTTGCATAAGATATCTAAAAGAGAAAGTTTTTTTAAAACATTTTTTAGACATAAGACATCTAAAAGACATCTTTTAGATATCTTACGCAACATAAACGTTATCTGGGATACATAAATCATATGTTCAAGTAAAAAGGAAACTATAAAAAAATAATTTTTAAATACTGCATATTAGATATATCATTATTGCAGATAAAATGATCGAAATGATTGAAAATAAGATACTACCTCATCAAGTTATATTGTGAAAATTTTTAACGATATAAGACCATATATATATTACTTTATTTCATTAAACTAAATTAAAATTTTCTAAATTAAAAATATTTGATAAGCCATTTTTAAATTAAAATTATTTTTTTATAAATATAAATACAAGTCAACAAAATTTTACTTTTTCATTAGAAAAAAAGGACAGAAAATATAATGATCACATTAATTTGCTTTAAATATGAATGTAGCATCAAATAGGTATAAGTAAAAAATTAATTTAATTATTTATTAGTCTATTAGTTATTATATTGTTTATGAAAGCGATTAGTTTGTAGAAAAAGCTAACATTTCTTGTGCACTTATATCACATATATAAGTATATCATGTTCACTTAGTATTACGTATACTACGATCATCAGCTAAATGTACATGATACATTATTAAGGGTTTTGATTTTGCTTATTCAAGTTGTTTTCCAGTATTATTGCTTGGAAAGAGACTCGTTACTTTGAATATTCTTAGCTTCAATAGGGTAGAGCAGAGCTAGTTATGCTTTTTTTTAAATTATTACAAATTTTCATATATAATTACGATAGATACCTAATGGTGAATACTTTAAAACGTTACATGTTCAATGTCTGGCTCAATAATTAAGTACTTATAAATCCTTGATATAGCTCGTAAAAAAATTAATTACAAGGATCTCCCCCCATCTATAGGGTATGTTGAACATCCTCGATATTTATAAATATAATTTTATTTTAAAAATATCGTGTAAAATGAAAAAGTCATACTTGATTTTTAGATTGTTTTGAATCCCATCATGCGCAAAAATTAGCAAGGTATTTCTGTAACAATCGTAATGATATTTAATTTTACATATTTAGCTTTCTACAACCATATTTTTCTCCGTTTGTAATCTAGATCTTTTGTCCTGCTCAAATTTTTTTATTATTCTACGCTTTCAAAAAATATGGAAAAATTTAAGGTTTCTTTTTAACTTCTTGATATTCCATTACAAATAGATTTTACAAAATTTTATTTCGAAGAGAGAAAATTGGACTCCGCTTTCCTTTATTTTGGAGAAATTTGATAGTAAAATTTCGCTTTTGTGTGTGTGTGTGTGTGTGTGTGTGTGTGTGTGTGTGTGTGTGTGTGTGTGTGTGTGTGTGCGCGCGCGCGCGCGCTAAAAAGAATCAAATTGCAAATAGAGGGAAATACATAATTATTAGATTTGTTTGTAAAAATATTATATTTTTAGCAGAAAAAATAAGAAGTATTGAAAAAATCGATTTTTATACAGAACATTTTTCGAATAAAAAAGTTTTTTTAATAGAAGACTTATTCGTGAAATTCTTTTTCCAATAATTAAATAATCTATTAAATTTTTTAATCTAAAGTTGTGACAAATTTAATTCGCTTCTATATCTTCAAATTTAATTCGTTTCTATATCTTCCTTCAACACATTTCTATTCACTCTTTATTTATATGAAACCATAAAATCACATTAATCGATCGTTTAAACTAATTCAATAGAATGTTTGAAATTGTTCATCGTCAAATTTCAAAGTTTTAAAGTTACAAAGTACGAAATTTGGAAACAATTTAAATAGAAAATCTCGATTGATACAAGCAGCATGGTAGAATATTTCAATAATCATTTATTATGTTATTCCAATAATGGGCTTACACATCCCTTATAGATTGATAGATCTTGTTAATGCATGCGTACATACACGTTATTCTAATATAAATAATTCTAATATAAATTTATATCACTATTGATTAAGTCGATTAATAAATATATAAGTTATTTATTCTCTCTCTATAGAAAATATTCCTTTTTTGTGTATGTATGTATACATAGACATACACATTAATATTACCTTGTACATATTTTAATAATATTTTTAATATGCATTATAAATCATGTTTACAATATGGAAAAATGTAATTAAACATAAAACAACTTAAAATATGTTACATGTAATTGAATATATTAATAATGCTTCACTAAGCACTTAAACTCACAATTGGGCAAAGCGCTTCATTTGCAACTTCAATTTTTATGTGTGAATAACTTATTCACACAAACACCAAATAAATTGACTGACGCTCGAAATACAGATATTTAAAAATTGTAATATCTTATGATAACAATGGCTGTTGAACTATTATATCATTCCAAATATTTAGATTTTTTTATTTTCTAATATAATATTATCGCAAACACATTGGGACATATAAATTGCCTTTTGTTTAATAATTACAAATTGGATTGATCAAATTAAATTAAAAAATAATTTTTGTATCTTTTAAATAGATAAATAGACTACATAAATTTTAAGTAAATTGATTTTTCCTTAAATTTCTAAAATCTGTCTTGTAAACGATCTTCCACAGGAGAATTCTGCCTTAAGCTCATATTATATATAAGTTTGTAATAGAATAACTAAGTTATATATATTTTTGAAAGTTCTAAGAGTATATAAAAGTAAACTTCTTATGCAATGGCAAGTCTAAAATCAAATCATTAAAATCGGCATTACATATGTTGTTCAAAGATACACAAGAGACAAGTTGAACATTGTGTTTAACCAATACAGTTTAAACTTTGGCCTAAATTTAATTTTAAAGTAAAACAACGTGAGCTGTATTTGTCCTGTCATGTTTTATTCATTTCTTCAACTGAATTCTTCGCGTCGAAAAACTCGAAATAATTCACATTTCACAGAAGAAGATTCCATTCCATCTACTACCTATTTTATCAGTATGTATGCAGATATTAATAAACTTCCATTCGAAACTGCCGAACATATATATTCATTATTTTTACTCAATCTGTTTTTTATAATTATACATATAATTGAAGCACAACTTGCTGAAATATTGCTTATACATGTTTGACAGATAAATTACGTGAAAGCATCTATCGATGATGAGACTTATGGAAGCCTCGTGCTTTTTGCGCCAAACTGTTTATACGCATATACAATTATAAATAGAAAATTATAAATAGAAAATTTCAAAACGCAAAACGCATACCGGTAAATGTCAAGTATCACTTTATAATCGCAAGCAAAGAGAGAACTCGGACTTTAAAATTTAATATTTTAATAATAAAACCGCATTAAATTTAACACTTCAAAATTTTTTCAACATATTCGGGAACTTTTTAATTAAAAGGATGCAATATATATTATATAATTATGTAATACATATTATATAATTAAAAAAATTATTTCTATGAACTTTTTAAATAAAATTTTTATTGATATTTATCTATTATTTGTCAAAGTTACGTTATACATTAATAACAAATATAAGCAAAATGTAGCGATAAAGGTATTTCGAGTATTTCGAGTATTTATCGTATTATTTAGTTAGCTTCTACAATAAATAAATAATAATTAATTATGGTGTCCACAACAAACATTGTATTATTGTGTACAAAATAAATTAACTACATAATTAAACAGCTTAATTAAAGATTAATCGTAATTGCTGATTGCGGCGACACAAGATCACGTACTGTGAGAAATTCATATTTAAAAAAAGTATGCAAAATGCAACGTTTAATATTCATATAAAATACGTGGTATTAGGATTGGTTCGTCATATATCTCATCGGCACGATGTAGGATCAATATTGTTATCTTCCGGATGTAATTAATGATGTAATGGAACGAGGTCAATTTTTGCTAGTTTGTTCGAATTATTGCTACGAAAGTCTATTGCAAATTTGATTTCAATACATTCGATGCGTTACGCGTAATAAATACATTGGGATTAAAGTACGAGCTGTTTTCGTGTTTATTAATTCTAACAATAACTGCGAGCAACAAGCATATGCAGTTGCGGTTTATACACTTATGCAGTAATACGCAATATGTCAACCTGTACACTGTCAACTACGGGATTTTTCGCTAAAACACCTGATTTTAATTCAGAAAATAATTATAAATATATTCAATCAGTTTATTATCCCTAAAGAAAATGCATTAAGTAAAGCTCACTAAGAAAATGCATCACGTACACAATTTTTATTAATGTACTCTTTAATTACTGCTTTCATCGTGCAGAAATATTTACATCTCACTTTAATTGACGTCTTGCAAACATTAATTAATTAGAATGATGCATCACGCTGTGTTATGTTACAATTCTTAATTCTCTTTGTTAATAAACAAGATCTTTAAGTATTTGCCTCATTTTTTTTATTTTATAGAACAGCGTAAATAACTTTAAATAAGTCTGAATGATGTAAGGTTTTTAATAAGATAATTTTTATAAAAGACAAGAGATTGCAATTTAAAAACTTATAGTTATTAATATGCATGTTAGAGGAAAGGAAAAGGTTAAAAAACTTTTATAGAATATCATTTTGTTTTGTGAAATAACTCAGTAGATATTCATGTGACATAACAACTTTTGGTATAAATTTGTTATCCAGAGTGATACTAACTATAAGCAATTCTTCGGATATACAAAACGAGAACATAAGTTACAAAAAAAAATTGAAAGGAAAAAAGGTTGTGGAATAGAAGAAGAGTGTAGAATACTATCAAGTTTATTAAGTAATGTACATATAATGTCGGATACATGCAGACATTTTATTATATAAATTTAGTTCAATTAAAAAAGAAAGTTTGTCACATTAAGAACTGGTAGAACTTTAATACTCTTTTTTTAACCAGTTGATTCGTTCTGTAAGCCTACGATTATATTGTTAATATTTTTAAATTACTCAAAGACAAATTAAATGCACTAGGGATATATTTAAAATTTTAAAAATTTATAATAAGGAATAGCAATATTCTTTACTTAACATTCTCATAAATAAATCCAAACGCACTATTTTATTTCAAAAAGCTGACTATACATTAATATCTTATTATCGTTTTATTAATAATTTTACATACTTTACTTACATCGCTTATGTAACTCATCATTCTCGCGTCTTTTTTGATTTGGCTAAAAGATAACTGCGAATACTTATCAATCGAACGATGTATAATATATAGAATGCAATCTACTTGATGCTACAAATATTTCAAATCAATTTTATTAATCAATTAAAAGAAAGGACTAATTGACTATAATCAAAGAATGTTTCAAAAAATTTATGCATCAATGGATTATAATCATAGTCATTTATTTAAACACACATCTATGATTCAGACCTAAGTATTGATGAATCCTCCGTGAGGCTACGTCTTTCCACCAAAATTTCAAAGTAGTCACAAGTTCACATTAGTTGATGTTACGTTTACATAAATGGTTTAATTCCTGAAGACTGTCAAAAATTACAAATCTTTCTAGGTCAATTTAATCAGATTTGTGTCAATTGATGCACAATCAATTGATAATGCTAATCAAACACAACGAAAGAAATTGAACTGAGTTGTACTAAAAAGACAAAAGCGTACAATCATTTTGATAATTACAAATACCAATACACATATTATAATATTTATACTTCTTGAAAATATCTATTTTAATCTTTAGCTTAAACTTTTTTTCACGTTATCTTTCATTTAATCATCGTCAAAGTTAACGTCATTATGTCATCATGTAGGCAGTTACTTGAAATCCAATGAGGAATTTTATTTGACTTCGACGGAACGACTTTTCCAATTGATGGAAGACTTCACAAAGTAAGAATCTTGCATTTATTTTGTTCAATTCATAGAGATGAAAAATCGAAGATTGCAGACAGATCTGATAAAACCGATAACAAGTCTGTAATAAAATTTAGAAAAGCTTACCATCTGTGCTATTAAATTCTTGAATTTTTATTTTTCTCTGATTGTAAAATAATTGTAAATACAATTTCAGAATAATTCTTATAAACAGTAAGTTTATTACAAATTAATAATAATTACAAGTTTGTTATATGTATTTGTTATATGTATTTGTTTGTTATTTATTATATTAACTTGTATATTAGATTAATTGTATATTAGATTAATTTGTAAATTAGATTATTTTTTTAATTGTTAGCTGAATTTATTAAATTATTTTATTAAAAAGCTACACGCACATATATATGCACTTACAATGTAACATACAAAAGGTAATCATGATAAATCTATTTTTTATATATTTTTTATATATTTTCTTTAAACAAATTAAAGATATTTTTTCATTGTTCTTCTGCTAGCATTGAAATTATATTTTTTTAAGTGAAGTCAAAAGTAATAACGATATATTTTCGTTTAATCGAGGTTAAATGCAATTGCAAAGACGGGTGATTTAACGATTTATCGCTTTCGGAAATTAATTCACTTCCGTAGCATTCGACATTCTTGCATATTCTCGACAACTTCAATTTCCACGGTAATTTTAAATGAAACGTAACTCTCGTCGATTTTACCTGCGTTTTGTTTACAAAGTTTAATGTAAATTTTGACGTGCCATCCAAATTTACGCTACATTGCATGCTACAGAAGAATCTAAAACTCATGAAACTTCAATGTTGACATTATATTGTAATTTGATATGCATGAATATCTGCGAATTTATTGCATGTTCGACATAAATAAAGTTTATGTATCATAGTTTATTAACGTGTAACCATCAAAATATAAAAAGTACGAAAATTGATATTGGAGCAAATTATTCTTGAAATGAATGAGATAAAGATATATATTTATCTCTTTATACCTGTATTATTAAAGCTGTTTCTGTAACCGAATTTATAAAGCTGACGTAAATTCCAGATAAATTGTTCTTTTGAACAGATGATAAATATTGAATAATGATATATTTAAGTCAAATCCAAATATAATTGATGTCACGTATCCTCTTTAGAAAGGGATTCAATATTTCATTTGTGCCATTTTAAAAGGGAAATATCTTATTTATCCACGTATGGAGATAGGTATGGCAGTGAAGCAAAGTTAGAAATCGATCACGATAATATAGGCCACATTACAATTAAATTTTACTTTCATGACGCAGTGTTTGCTATTTGCTATTAGTTAACAAATGTTAAAGGATTTCAAATTATAATTATGACATGATCGATAGTCGCTTAATTGCATTAAACAAAAGTTACATTTAACAAAATCTGTATTAAAAACATTTTATAGATTGTGCAGTTGTATGTACACATCTTGTTTAAAATTATAGTTAAACTTATTTAAGAAAAACGGAAAGAAATTTCTGGAATATAATATTATTTTATCATAATATTATTTTAATGACTAATCAATTACATGTAAGAATTACGATTATTCGATATGAACCGATAAAATGAATTATAAATTTTAATAAATAATCTAGTAAGAATAAAAAAATTAAAACATATGTTTACGCAAATAATTATACATCCATAAGTAATATAAGCAGATCAGCAGTTAATTTATTTCTATATTATTTTATTACTTTGTTTTTGAATTTATTATAAATATTTTATTATTTATCTCATGCCTCTTATAATTGTATTTATGTATGTCAAAAATATTTATGAAAGTATTTATAAATTATAAATATTTATAAATATATTTATGCGTCACAACATTATAAAACTTTTACAATATTTTTTACAATATTTTATTGTATCTATTATAATATATTGTATCTAATAAGTATTATATCTATTATAGTAAAAAAACTCTCTATTTATTTATATATATTAAATATTTATATTTAATATCTACTTTTTATTTATATTACAATAAAAATATATTAAATAAAAGATTATATCTCTCTTTTGAA
>Ga0157364_1006225_pt1 | contig 12236 bp, 7 predicted proteins | sample AttsexASBM2_FD_111476 | JGI IMG/M metagenome (GOLD analysis project Ga0157364, IMG submission 111476) | Fungus gardens microbial communities from leaf cutter ant in Ribeirão Preto, State of São Paulo, Brazil - Atta sexdens ASBM2 | ecosystem: Host-associated > Fungi > Mycelium > Unclassified ...
AGAGAGAGAGAGAGAGAGAGAGAGAGAAAGTTGCGAATATAATGCTATAGTTTTGGAAGTTCGCGCTCGCCATATGATGGCGGTCAGCGAAATAATATTGACATAGTGTTGGCAAATGAACAGAGACCTCCTTGTGGTTCGTAGTCGAGATAAGCTAATCTCTATCATAGTCTGGTACGCCTCGCGAACGTATAGCAAACAACGAGCCTTATCATTTTACACCGACGTCATTCGATAACTGTTCTTTGTTGTTCCGTACTAAAAACCTAAATTTGCATTATGATGCAGTCGATAGAATTTTGATTTTTCTCAAGATATAATCAAAAGAATCTGATAGCTCAAAAGAATCTGATTGTTGCAATGACATCAATAATGATAATTTTATTTAAGCTACAACGTACTTATTGATATATATCTATAATACATAATCATCTAATTAAATTAAACCGTATCTTACTTTTTTTTAATATTAAGTTGCACCATGTGTGAATATAAATCCAATTCGAAAAGTATTTCTTTCGTATATACATCTAATTATATTTCTAATTATCCTTGGAAAAATTTACTTTAAATGAAGTTAAGGTTCATAAAAGTAATTAAGTGTTTACTTGAAAATTTTTTAGACAAAGTAAAAGTATGTAAAAGATTAATTTAAAATAACGTAAAAAATTTAAAGTATTTTAAGGCTGACTTTAAAATACTTTCTTTATTGTTTTCTTTTTTTTTTTAATGTCTCTTCAGTCATACAGTCTCTTAACCAGATTTTCAAATGACAAAGGGAAGAAACGATACTTATCGGCAGTAACATTTTAAATAGTGTTTTGCAATTAATGATTTTCGCATATAACGCTGCATAACGCGTTAAGTATATCTACAAGAGAGCAGTAAGTCTTAAACCGTAAGAACCTAAAAGTTTCTTAAATTAAAAAATATTTTCGGAACATCAAAATTGTGATTAAGCATTTTAGAAATATTAAAAATATATGTAACATTTTACTACAAAATATTTTTAAAAAAGAAGATTCTAAGGAGAGAGGGAACGCGGCTTATAATTCTCTCTTTCGTGGATATGCCGGTGTTATATTAAAGAAATTCCGTAATTATTGATAAAAAGGAAGGAAAGGTATAATAAAAGAAAAAACCGGATGAGCAAGAGCAAAAAAAAGGAAGTAAATGAGAAGAAGAGGGAAGTATATATACACTTTTTAATTAATTACACGTTTCTGAATTTTTGATAAGAGAAATAAAAATATTTCTATTAAAACTATTATCCTGTTGAATAACTGTGAAACAGCATACAAATCAATATTTATCTATAATATCTTTTAACGATTAATAATTGTCTGCATTCAGTTAAAATAATTTAATCACAATAAAATATGTAGGAAAGAAGGCAGAATATTCAAGAAGAATAGAAGAGAAGAGAAAGCGAGTGAGAGGGAAGAGTGATGGGGGATGGGCGACTGCTGCGAAATAATCGACTATCCGAAAGGGTCAGTGGCAAATAACTATAATTTCTTTTGGACCGGCTACACAGCCGGGGTTTGAGCGAAATGGACAATACGTAGGATAAGAGCGAAGATGACCAGAGTGCGGAAGGAGGGTGGGCAAAGAGAATGAAAGAAAGAGAATAATATTAAGAAAATGGGAATGAGAAAGAAGAGAAGAGATGGAGAGAAAGGAGGAAGAGCGGCCGTCACACTCCGCGATGGTGGAAGCAAGACGTTGACGGGAGGATAGGTTCGGCTGCGCGCGCGCACACGCGAAGTTGCTAGAAGAAGTATAGAGAAAGAGAGGAAGACGTGGTGGGGTGAAAGCGGACCCAGGCGCACCGGGTGCAACGACCCTTTTGGTTAGGTCAGCCACCCCGCGGACACGATACAACGCGGTGAGAGCGGGTCCGGTCCGAGCAGGCCCGCGCGCATGGTCAAAAAGACGGGTGCATGCTGCATGGACGTGCGGCCGAATAAACGGGTGGCCAAAGCGATGCACACCGATGGACAAATGTACGGCCCGAGCCTCCGTATGGCTACGGGCGCGATCGTCGCGGTCGGATAAAGCTCTGGGGAATCGCACGAGCTGAGTGAATTTCGCGCGCGAGGCTACGTTGTAATCGCGAGTCGATCAACGAGGTGATGACAACGACGACGATGACTACGATGATGATAGTGAAGAAAGATTCCAGTCAGATATATGGCGTGAGAAAGAGAGAGAGGGATAGAGAGAAAAAGACAGAAAAAGAGAGATTGTTAAAAATAATAAGGAAAAGCGAAGAGAGAGAGAGAGAGAGAGAGAGAGAGAGAGAGAGATGGCACGTACTGCTATCAGAAGTATGTTGATGAAGAATTACCTGGTTGAAGACCTGCGCTGATAAAGAGATGTTCTATCGTTTTGTTTTCCATGCATTAGTATATCAAATAAATTTAAAATATATATTATATCTTCAAGAGAATATAAATGAATTTAATTTAATTTAATGTAATTCTATATGAAAGCTTATTGTATTTTAATTTTGTAACTCATTATATTCTAAAATATTTAATGTAATGTCTTGTCAACATTTAACGATGACTATTGCATATTTAATATTTTGAACTTTAATAATACTAACCAGCACCAATTTTCAAAACGAATGTTAATCATTTCGATATATTTTTGCCTGCTGAATACGAATTTGTTGGTTATATTTGGCTATCACAATTTTGAGAAAAAAGGAATTAAAGAGAAAAAAAATGATGAATTTTGACATTGATATTTTCACATTGATATTGTAATACTAGCATCAAAAATTTTTCTATTTTTTTATGCCCTTCGAAAATATCAGCTTTAAAATGCATTTTGTTTCATATGAGTTTTTTGTTTACAAAATATAACATTTAAAAATATCTCTTGTCTTATATAATATAGGTAGTATTGGCATTTTCCATCTTAATATTATTATGTGAAAAATAAGTACTTTTGTACTTATATAATATAATTCGGATTATGTTACATAAAAAAATTAATAGATTGACAAAATACGATATGGAAGAAAGATTATGATCTTGAATTATGTATATTGAAGATAATTATCCTATTGTATTTTGTTAATTATATATTAATTTTAAAGAAATAAAAATGGTTTTAAAGCTAAAAGTTACTAATACTTTCGCGTGACATTAATGAAATTTACCGGTCATAAAAATATTCAAAATCATTTTTGACTTTTTAACGTCATTTTTTCAAAATTGTAACATAATAGTCAAATTTAATTTACAGATTCGTAGTCAGCAGGAAAACATATATCGGAAATGATTATTCATGTTTGTGTTGCAACAAAAGTTTTGGATAGTGTAATTATAAAAAATGAACAGTCAAATTATTTTATTAAAATAAATATGCTAGGAATTTTATTATTTGTACAAATTTTAGAATATTTAATAATGATTATTTACTAATCTTGACAATATATGCACAATACTTTCACGCAATTTTATTACATCCTATTTTTAGTATGAGAGTACCCCCGCTTTCCTGATAAATAAATATAGAAAATAAACAAGAGAGATAGAAATAAATACAAAGGAGAAATCTGATGCCGGGAGAAATATACGTGGCTATCGCGGCTATTAATTGATCGGAGATTTATTTCAAACTTGACGTACATATGTACATATTGAATGCATTGAAGAGTAGCCGGGATCAATATATAATTCAATGAATGACTGTGACAAGCTTTATTGAGAAAATGATACACGATATGCGACGATATAATCAAAGAATTCTCCTGTAATATGACCGAGGAATCGATTGAATTCCGTATAATGTTCGACCACGTAGCATTTTACTCGATCGTCATTGATAGGCGATCACGACGAGCAATGAATAATTTACTTGATAAATCTATTGGAATTACAATATATTTCGTATATATAGTCTTTTTTTTAACGTTAATCTCTATATTACAAGGAGAGGACAAGAGAAGAGATTCTTCACAAGAGACGAGGATCAAGAGAAGAGGATCTTCTTCAGCATGATGAATCTACATCGAAAATAAATTATCCCGTGTTCGAGTGATTCGTTAAATGGGTCTTGCAAATTGTATCTTTAATGCCCATTTCCACCAATGTAAATTAATTTTAATCTCGGTTCAATTTACTCTTCGTCTTTTTCTAATTTTAAAGATTAGAGATTAAAGTTAACCTACATTGATGAAGACGAGCATAAATCGGCTGACTGCTGCCAAAATTAGGCTAGTAAAAAATCCAAATAAATAAAATAATTCGGTAAAAGTGCGATATAAAAAAAATTTTAATTAAAAATTAATTGCTTGTAAAGGTTAGAAATAACATTCTAAACATCCCTTAAATAGCTGCTAACCACGCGGTTCTATTTTTTGCAGAGAATGACGCGTGTCGTATCGGCCAGACTCCGAGTGTATAGAGCCGGCGTCTCTACGAGGTGGCGAGTGTCTAGCAGTGTCTGAGCGCCGTGCCGCCGGCCGGTCGGTCGGTCGGTCGGTCGGTCGGTTGCCGAAGAGCGAGGGACAGGGAGAGGGGAGGGGAGAGAGGGAGGGATCAGCAGCAGCAGCAGCAGCAGCAGCAACGGCAGCAGCAACGACGGCGACGGCGGCGGCGGCGGCGGTGGCGGCGGCGGCATAGGGGCGATCGAGGGCAACGCACCCGGTCAGCCTTGGCATGAATTGAATCTAGCAATGCGAAAGTAAGGTTAGCCGGCGCATTAATGCGCCCAGTGACCTAACTTACCTCCTCGCGCTCGATCGGCTTGCATTTCCCCTCGCTCCTATTCCGATTTTTATTTTTGCACCGGACGCTGCAATCGCACGGCGAGCGCGACGGGGAGGAGAACGGAAGAGGGAGTTGTGGAGCAGGGGCAAAGGGAGGGGAGGGATAGTTCTCATCGGAGTTCCGGAGCAAGCTAAGGTCTTCGAAACCGAGCGAATAATCTTTTGAAGCACAGATCGCTTTCTCTCACGCTGTGCATGTAGATATATGTACATACATGCACGCTCGGCAAAAACGACGTTCAATATGCATATAGCCCGCACACGAAACGGAGTTTTGTCCTTGCAAGATGCGATCGACCATTGAAGCCTGTATGGATAAATAGTGACTCATAAGGAAAGTATGCAACACGTACATTACTTTTCTTCTCTTTTCGAGTCATTCGGGTTATCGGCAATCCGATTCGGTGCCACGACTAAAAAATTTCGTGGTGCTTTGGATAAAAATAAAAATAAAAAGCACATACAACGAGTTTAATCATGTCTAAGAATGAGTTTAATCATTCCCGAGTGCGAATACCTGTTTGCATTCGAAATCACTTTTGATGTCAAGGTGTGGCGCTCGAATCCGCCATTTTCGCGTTAAATTAGGCAATACATTTTCCATTTAATTTCTTAGAGAAAATAATGTTATTTAGCATACTGTAGCAATACTGTATTAAATACTATTTTATAGTATTATATAATATTCATTAATATTAAATAGTAACAGTATAAATTATTAATAACAATAATATTGTTGAATCATATTATATTAACAAATATATATGGTTTACAATTATTATTATTAATAATACTATTCAACAGTAATAGTTATATTCTATTGATGATAATAGTATATACAAATATTCTATAAACATCAAATTTGAAGTGTTAAGCTCATTATGAAAAAATTGAATAAATTACTTCGTACATATAAATAAAAAGTCGAATAAGTAGAAAGAATACCGTCTTTTTTATCACTAATTGGAAGTGTATCTCTTATAGGAATTCGATATTGTTCTACTTAATACTAAAAGATAGTAATTAATTACTTATTCCGAGTATTAAAAGCATTGAAAAATATTACTTTTAATATTCAAAACATAGTTAATTATTACCTTATATTCAATACCAATATTCAATTGTTGTAAAGGATACTTCGCATAATATTGGATTATTATTTAGAGGTATTTTTCAATTGAAAATAAAAAGTTTAGAAATTCTGAAATAAAACAATTTGGATTTTCCAAGAAAGATCTTTAGTGCGGAGAAGGAAAAGAACTGCGATGTTCAGTTAGAATGAATCATTTTTCATTATCTAACACTTTATCGTGTATCTCCTTAACGCATATCTCAAAATATCGCAATGGAACTAAACGAACCGACGAGTGGAAGCTAAATATCGGCACGAGTCGCAGAGTAAACCGACTATGCGTAAACAATGACACACTTTCTCGGCACTCTGACGCTATCGCTATGTCCACTCGCGTTGCACATGTAGTACATAGCAATTATTGAAATCCAAAGCCCGTATTCAGAACGCATGGAACAAAAGGCCTTTTCTTTTAGCAATAGTTGCTCTTTCCTTAATCGTTAAATGAAACAAGCGTGTGTTCGTGGAATGGAGCAAGTAAAATGAAAAATAAATAAAGAAACGAAAAATACAGCCAAAATATAAGGTCTGTTTTTATTGTTGCACTCTCTGAACTAGTGCACACGGTGCAATAGGTTGAAGTGAAATAAATATACGTTTGTTTCATTTCAACTTATTGCACCATATGCACCAGTTTAGAGAGTGCAGTAATATGTATGTAATTTTACTTGAACATTCCAAATAATTTTTCTCAACTTAAAGTAAAATAAAAAAAAGAAATCAAAACTCTATTCAATTATATTGTATTCAATTGTATTGTATTTAATTATAATAATTGTTCGACTGTAAAGCTCCTTAAATCGAATCGTTGAAAATCTTTGTTGCGAAAAAAATGCATTTGCGATCGAGGAAGGCGAGAAGGTGAAAAATGGATGAGAATTATATATATATATATATATATGGCATAAAATGTAGGCACACTACAATATAGCTAAGAAGTGCGAAAGACGTACAGAGGCGAATGCAGCAACATACATATGTTTTGAGTGTAGCGAGAGGCGCAGCGCGATGGTATGAAAGAGCAATGGCTCTAAGGAGAGAGGAGTAGGGCGGGAAAGTGTTATTTAGAGGGGTTGCGGAGGGAGGAGAGGGATGACATGGAACAAGTCCCGCAGCATACGCATGCAACGCGTTAGCGGTTAGTGGGGGGCTAGAACAAGCGTGGTGGGGGTAGCGCGCTGTTTTTGAAAAAACCGCAAGGCTTTAAGAAGGCGTGCGGTACCCCCCACCACCAAGTACTACGCGAGCAACTAGCGGCCGACATAGACAAGCGCCGCGCTTGTTCTATTACCGGAAAATAGTGCGGGTGCAACATTGAGGGCCGATCGTCGTGATAATTCCTTCGTTTTTCGTTTCACAGTTCGGACAAGTGAGAAGTGCATTCTCTTTTGAAGGTTTTTTTTTTTCAGTTTTTTCAAAAATATGCGTGGACCAGAATCTAATTTCAGGATGTGAATATTATCTTTTTTTTAAACATAGTTCTGTTCTATTCAATATATAAAGATAAGAATATATATGAAAAAATGTAGCTTTCTTTGTATTTGTTGCTGAAATACTTGCTCCTGATAGCTCCTGTTACTGAAGTGAAAGGTGCATTTATATAGGGGATTAATTCACATGTATTATAAATCGTATTTCTTTTACATATTACATAAGATATCAAAATTTTCGATTCTTTCTCTTTTTTTATTTTATATATTTTATTAGAAACATTTGAAGAATACAACATTCCTATTTTTTGTCCTCCCGTCGATGATCGTGCAAATAAATCGTATATAATAATATGAAACATTATATTGTTCTCTTATTTCAAAACACAATTAAAAAACATAATTTTTTTTATTACTATGAATAAGTTTAGTAAATATTATTCTATCAATTATAAAAAATCAACTAAATTTTTATAAATTTTGCGGATATGAGTTAACTTAATTTTATAAAAATTGTCACAACTCAAAATGGAGTTTTTTAAGAGTTGTGAAATAAAAATAATAAAAATGAATATTTGTATAATTATGTTAAGAATATTATTCTTTTATCTATTATATTATTTGATTAGTCAATAATTTTCTATTAAGTTGAAAAATAATTTTCCTCTTTTTTAGGGAACTTCATTTTTTGTATCATTTTTGAAGTAAGAACGATAAGAGGACAATAAAATTGTAATATGCATATGCAATCGACGAGTTTCAATGATAAGAAAAATGATAAGAAGGAAGAATGAGCAATAAGAAAAATAAAAATCATCGGTCTCTGATAATATGTAAATGTGAATAAATATTGTATATACACACACATATGTATATGTATATGCATGTGTATGTTCGTCAAGTTTGCAACTAATTTTAAAATCGCAGCTTGAAGAAATCGGATATACTTCTAAGAAAAAAACCTTTCTTCTAAAATAGTGCAAACTATTTTCTTTTTCCCTTTTTTTAAATAAAGAAAAATAAATTAGTGTAATGTGAATAGACATTGAATAAACGTACTTTTTTGTCGCGTATTTTCTGAACACGTGTATTCAGTAAAATTTACTTTTCTACTTTTGCCGGAGGACTGTTTGTCCTGAATTATTTTGAATCGTTCATTTACTGCGCAGTTTCACTTCTGCTCGTTCTCAAGTACGTTTAATTCTGTAGGGTCACATATGATCAATGAAAATTGACGCTGCTCAAATACTGGCTTTGCTCTGCTTCGATCTTGGTTCCCGCGATAAACGTTCTCTTCTAAGAAAAAAAAAAAACTGTTAACCGCAAATACATTTGCGTTTTTATTCGAATTCTTTCACTTTCATAGATATAATATTTATTTAGATTCTAGCATCAAAGATGTTCGTTCAAAGATAATACGATACGTTATTTGTAATCAGTCGAAGATCATTTTGTATTAATGGGAAAGACATAATTTAATCTATTAATAATACTTCTAAAAAATTCCTGTGATTGAAATTCAAATCTTATGTATGTTTAATTGTTGTGAGTATTCGAAATATCGCCAAATTGTCGCCAAAGTGAAATAATTCTACATGATATTTCGCCCACCGTTGCGTGCAGCGTCAGAAAACTGGAAATGATTGACCGCAATTTTATTAGAAAGTATGCGACGGCGACAACGAGCGGCAAAATTAGAGAGGCGGATTACCCGCGGTACTAATGAAACCGAATCGCTCGAAAAGAAACGAATCGCGACGCATGGAAAGCTGGCCCGGTTTAATTGCAGAAGTCAAACATCGTATGCAACTTTCACCGACGTCTGTGTTTATGCATTATATGCCCTTTTGCTCCGCAGACCACGGTCGGAGGGGGCAGTCAAACATTGGTAAAGAAAGACGTATAATATATTTCATTAGTGGGCGATACTTTCTTCGCCATTATTCGACATATACTATGCAACATCATCTTTCGCAACAAAAAATTTCTCTTGCTCGATTTGAAACGTTTAATTTTTGGCTTCGTTCTGCTAGTATCTTTTCGTTTATTTTATAATTATTTCAGGTTTTATTTAATAAACAAATGACTATACTTTCAATTAACGTTAAATACAGTATTTATTTATATTAATAAAATTTAACTGATTAACAAGTAAAATTAAATTAATGTTTATAAACATGATAAACATTTTTAATTAAAAATATTAACATTTAACGATATCGTGAAATTTATTTGGAAAGAAGAAACACTGATGTAAACTGATATACTATCGTCTTTTTTTCTATTCTTTTTCTTTTTTTTTTTCAAAAACTCAATATTATTTTTACGTTTATAATCACGTTTATAATGAATAAGAGATTTTTTTTATATTATAAATGCAAAAAAGACGAGCATATGCTCGAGCTGAGTTGGTTGTAACATCCTGGATATTTATATAAAAAATTATTTATATGCAGTACTCTCATATGGCGTACATGTCTCATATGGCATTCTCGTTCAAGTTAATAGTGTACTAAGTATAGGGTCACTATGGGTTATTATGACAAAAAAAAATATAAAGTTGAGCTTAAACATTTTGTGACTGTGTAACTATTTAATTAATTTGAAGATTTTTTAAATGTTATAAAATTTATATTTTAAATTATGTATGCACTTTAATCAGATAATATAATAAATTTTAAATATGAAAAAAATTGTTAACCTATGTCCTTTGTCCTGTAATATGGAGTTATTTGTGTCAATGTGAAGGGAAATTGTAATATTGAATATAAAACTATATTACAAATAATCGTAAATCGTAATCAGTGTTTTATTAAAGAATGATAGAATAAATATTTTAAAATGTTAAAAAATATTAATTTTCTTTAAAATATTGTTATTTATTTTAGTCGGATATTATTACGTGAAGAAAGAATTATATATATTTTCAAACTGCTATATCTAGAAAATAAAAAATCATATCGAAATGAACCAAAATGCATCTTAAATCTAAATGTTAATAATCTAACATTAATGAAATTAAGCAAAAAAAAAAATTAATTGCCGTGGTACTACAATGTTTTAAAAACTATCTTAAAATCATTGTTTTATTGTCTTTGACATAATTTTTCTCAAAATTGTGACACGATAGCCAACTTTTACCAACGGATTCGTATGCAGCACGAAATATGTCAAAAATAATCAATTTACACTCGTGTTGCAAAATGATACTCTGAATAGTATAATCATTGGATTCAATAATAACCTAATATGTCGAGATAATGGAGTGCATTTTTCTTGATTTTCGCACATACCAACGTTTGCATCTGCACGTTATCAGTCCACAGATAGATTCGACGAAACGAGAGAATAGAACGAAAACAATTTACTGTAAACATCGACAGAAATGTCGAAAAATTCAGCTAAACACCGTTATCACAATATGATAGCATATGCGCGAAATTAAAATCAGGTCAATCCCACAGTTCTCCGAGCCAAGCAGACGTACGGTATTTTTGGCTGAGTCATACGCACATACGTAAACAATAACGTGTGTGTGTGATACATATATACACGCATACATATATATATATATGTGTATATATAATGCGTTATGCGTTTATAACTTGTGCACTCCTACACATAAGCGTTGCTACACGCTTGCTCATAGTATTATAATATGTAGCTCGAATAATATGCACCACATATGCGTTGTCAATTGGTAAGGTAAAGTTAATGGATTCCTCTAACAATAAGTAGGCTCGGCAAATGCGAATTTATTAGCCACGTGCAGAACACATGAACAATCCGTTATAATTCGATTGACTTATACGAAGAACAATTGTAAATACGACAGAAAGTAGAATTGGAATTATATGATTGAAAAAATGAGAGAATATCGAATATTTATGAAACAACTTGATCAATTCGTAAATCCTCCATTATTGTTAATATTTTCAATTTAAATCAATTTTTCTCCTTCTTGATTGTGGATTTTTATCTTGCAAGGTCACAGTAGGTTTATTCAAGATTTAATTATATCCGTATGTAGATTGATTAGCTCCATGAAAATATTTGACTTGTTCCAATTCAACAAAATCTAAAATAATCATCTATAATGAGAATTCTATGTTAAGGTTTAAAATAATGTAACAGGTGATTATAAATCAAGTTTAAAGTCTTTAATAAACAAGAGGATATTTTTAACTATACTAACTATATTAAAATTAAAATTTCCAAAGAGACATTCTGAAGAGGAAAATAACAAATAATTTGATAATAGAATAAGAAAGCAGATAAAAGAATTAATAAATTTAATTCTTTCACTATTAAAATTTCCAAATAATCAAAGAATATGATTCAAATGTTATAAATAATGAATAAACATTAATATGAAGGAGACTCAATTATTTTAATTTTAAAGATTATTTTAAATTCAAGACCTTCGCTTATTCGATAATGATATGCGAAATATGATACTTTGATCTTAAATTTCTTCAGAAAATTTAAATTAATAAAAATTTCAATAAAGTTGTTCACATAATATCTTCTTGTTCCAACATTTTCTTTAGCGTTCTAACTCAATACGCGACGTATAAAATATAGCGAAATCTCGGTCTGAAATTATCGAACATTGGTCAGATTATGCAAGAATTCAATATAAACGAGCACGTACACGTTATGATGATATTTTTACGAGGAGTTTTTAACCGGAAGAAATCCGCCAACGAAAGGGTCAAGCGAGACGAATGGGCGCAACAGTGCGGCGATGCATCGCTATTAAATGCAAAGCATTATAACGGTACGTTCGCAGCCATAGATTTTGGCTTCTCGGTTGCTATAATGTCTGCTCTGCACGTGCGATCGGACCTCGGTAGAGAGAGAGAGAGAGAGAGAGAGAGAGAGAGAG
>Ga0157364_1006226_pt1 | contig 12236 bp, 5 predicted proteins | sample AttsexASBM2_FD_111476 | JGI IMG/M metagenome (GOLD analysis project Ga0157364, IMG submission 111476) | Fungus gardens microbial communities from leaf cutter ant in Ribeirão Preto, State of São Paulo, Brazil - Atta sexdens ASBM2 | ecosystem: Host-associated > Fungi > Mycelium > Unclassified ...
AGGTAATCGACGGCAGACGGTGACTTCCGGAAGATTACACGAGCCGGAGGCTGCAGTTTACTCCATTTGGCAAGCTCGATATTCACCGAGGCGCCTTTTCAACCCGATTCCTCCCTCTCTCCCCACCTCCCCCCCCATCTTTCCTTCTCTGACCGTCGACGAATGAAATACGCTCTCGCCTGAATTTCAAACGACGCTGCAAATCGAATCAGGCTCGCTATGAATCTTCCGACGAGGCCGAGGAGAACAAAACTGGTGAAGTTTTGAGGAGGCAATGGGTGTGTTTGCACATTCGAGAGACAAGGGTGATTTAAAAGGCCGGCGCGACCGACGAGGGCTAATCAACTCCGTTGAATGAATAATGTCTTGAAATATATAACGATATCTGAAGGGATAACATGAAATAATGTGTCCTACTCTGACAAAGATATGTCTAAATGTAGAGACGGAACAAGATTATTTTTAACATGCTCTCTATTCACGAAATATTGATGCGCATAAATACATTGGTTAAACCTATAACGTATAATTCATTTGTTTAATGTTACCTTTAATTTCCCCAATAATGAATCAATCAAAATATTAAGACATGGATTTCAACCCAATTAATGGGATGAGAACATAATGAAATGCATAATAGTTAATTAACTTGATGTGCGGATTTGCGCACCATATTTACATGTACACTCGAAGGGAAACATTTCTCTGTATGTATGTGTATGTAAAAGCAACATGTATTGCACATCTATACATTAACTTTCACGTCGCGAGATAATTATTTCGGGCTTTCCGACTATCGGAATTTTGCAATCATTTTGCAATACGTTCAAGATACCTTGTAAAATTAACATCACTGTCATTGAAGTCCATGGAATTGTATGCGACACTCGATTTTATTGCATTCCTTCACTCGTAACAAATCGAGAATCAAAATTATATGTCGCAAAAATAATTATTAACGCGAATAAACTATAAAGAAAAATGTATTGCTTTTTAAATTTTTTTCTGAATTTCTAAATTTTTTTTTCATCACAAATTTACATATTATAAATATAACAATAAATAAATTTTTTAATTATTCGGACTTTAATTTTAAGTCTATTTTTTCAAAATAATGTAACTAGTCATACAATCTTATTACATTCTATTCCTTAGTTAATATACGAGAAAACCACATTCGAAAAGGAATGTAAAAAATAATATACGCGTGAAATCGTTATCATAATTGTTTTCCTTTCCATATTCAATTAAAGATTATAGATTTGATAAAGACAAGATCTAATAATATGTTAATGTCTAATAGCTTAGAATCATTAAAGTACTGGCAAACTCTTGAAGAAGAGTTGAGAAGCAACTGGATTAGTTTCACAGCAAATTGGATGAAACCGTTCGATGAAACGGAAGAGAGAGTAGAAGGAAACTGAGATGATACTATTTCCTGAACACGCATTATACAAACGATTCTCAAAAGGAAGTTCGTGCGGACCAGACACTTTCAGATTCATCGTTTGCGTCTTGAAGGTCGGCGTACATAATTGCCGAAGTTAACCGATCAAACGATGATTAAGGAACGACGTGTCGTGAACGCAATCGTTGCTCGTAGATTAGATTCCAGTATCATTACTAGGAATGGCAAGGGGGATCGTTAGCGCTAATGACTCAGGGGCAAATAATTATCCGTTACGTCTTCTTGCGCGTGTAATTTACGAGGAGACACCGCGTACCAACGATATGAAACTGCAATTACGTCATCATGATAAACCTCAATGTAAGCGCTGAGATAACTGTCGCGCTATCTTATAAAACATTTGTAATATCGCGACTTGATTTGGTCAGCTGCCGTTGTCAATTTTCGAACTTGCACTTTCTTCCCAATGCTGGTAAAATCTTTGCTGTACAATGAACAATTTGTATCACGATAAATGAATCTGAACACATTAGTATATGGCACTTCTGCTGGCTACGTTTGCTGCATCATTATTATTATAAGTATTGTAGGCTTTATAAATCGACAACATTATTTAGGAACTTAAAAGTTCTAGCTGCTTATAATAGTTCTGTAATTTTTAATAAATAGAGTAGTTTCAGTCATTAAAAAAACCTGTTTCAAAATTAAAATTCATGCAGCGTTTCAATTTTATCTTGCGTAAATTCTCTTACTTGGTATTGTTAGAATTTATAATGCTATTTGAAAAAGATGCTGTCTTTTAAAAGCAAAAAAAATTTTAATATAATAGAAACAAGCAAACATTGTTAAAATATCAAAATGAAAAAAAATATAGATTTCATGTCGTTATCGTTAAACAGTTTCTTGTGTTATTCTGTAGCTATTTGAGCATTGCAGGAGTTGTAACAATAAATAATAATTAAATACTTCTTAAACAATCTATATCATCTGAGGAAGGCGAGTCTATGTATACCAAAGTGAAGCGCGCTTTTCAAGAATTCTGTTTATTCTAAAATAATTCTGTATTTATTTCTGCACACATTCTAGCAAGAATTTTAATAAATTTTCAACATTAATAAAATATTTCTCAAATTTAAATAAATTATTTTTGTTTATTTAAATTAGTATAGTCAAGAATTATAGAATTATTAAAAATAAAGTCAGACTTTTCTCGATAGTTTGAGTTCCCTCGAAATGATACGCCAGCTTTGCGCTACATCGGTAATGTATACGGCAGCTGATCAATTTGCAGAAATGCAAATTCCTGCATTGCGGGAACTGTTAATCGTGTCATCTGTGTAATTAATGGGATAAATGCCTTCGATGAGATATTACCGTCCGCATTTAATCATATGCAAATACGCTCTATTTTCGAACCGAGAGAAAAATTTAAGCGGCCACGTTAATATCAATCAAATAATATTGAAATAAAATTGATATAAAATTGATATAAAATTCTTATCAAATTTGTAAAAAAACTTCAAGCAAATATCACGATAAACAACAGCTTTATACAGCAATTTTTTTATATTAATACTGATAATTAATTACTGACGATTAATTGAAATATTTTTATCAGACGAATAAAACGTGTAAATTAAAAGAGAGACAAACGCACGTGGCAATTGTTTGATTCTTCTCTCGGTCGCGACTACTTGCTAACAATCTCCTTGACTCGGCTACTTTTTGCTACCAACTTTCTACTTACGTGTCTCGTGTCGGCCGCGAGAAGAGGAGTGTGTGCCTGCAACAACCGAGCGTTCAGGGAATTAGAAGAGAGGTCGCGTGACTTTTTGCTCTTTTGCTAGCTTGGAACTTCATGCTTCCGGCAAGACCATTCATCTCGCGTCGGATTCCAAAAAATGACCAAAATATCGCGGCATCGTTTTATTAGGAATATCGTTTATGCAAACAAGTTCTATACATCAAAGATGTGCACTCACAAGAGCGTATTCTTGATGAATTTTAATACATGATGAATTCTAATTATGAAATTATCTAACAAGGAGGATTACAAAATTTTCGCAGATTAAACTTCGTGGACATGGATAAATCATTATTATTCATTACGTGTAGCTGCTCTCACTTTAACTAGATTATAACCGAAGTTTAATCTACAGCTTTGCTAGTAAGCTATCAAGATATAAATGATTTCCAAATTCATCTCAGTATACGCTCGTGTAGTTGAAACTTTGCAAAACGCTTTATTATATGAAATATATCTAAACTAATTTATTGATTATTAATATATTATTATTATATATAAACGAACGTGAACTTTTACAACAAATCCGTTTTTTTTTAAATAACAATCGAATTAAATAAAGTAAATGGAAATATATCGAAAGTGATAATGATTTTGAGTGTAGACGAAAATTTTTGGCCTTTTTGAAAGTTACTTTAGTGAAGCTTAGGAATTTTAGAGAGGAAGTCTTTGGGAAGATGTGCTCGCATGCTGTACTACATGTGTATTCAAGAGAAGATTATTCATGCAAATAAAAAAATAGAAAGGAGATATTTCTGGCCGGCAGCGACGTCGTTTTGTTGATTCGGCTAAATGACTTAAGCTATTTTAGATGTTTCCGCACAATGCAAATTCACTCCTTTTGCATACCACGCGCTTATTAAACGCGGTGAGTTCATTAAAAGCGGAAGTTGACAATGGCGCGTGCGAGCACGAAATTCTCCGCCTCGCATAATTATCGCGCCCACGATAACTGAACTTCGCGATGCAATGTAACGACGAATTTCACCACGTCGCCGTCACCGCGATAATATTGTAGAATAAATGCAGGTGAGCTTTAAAACACACATTCAATGTCGATTGTTAAAATATTACGTTCCACGTGATATTCGAATCTAATATAAAAAAAAAATCATACTCGATGTCACATTTTAACTTCGCGTGTACTTCTTATACGAAAATGCATGCACTAAGAGAAAAATGTTTGGTATTTGTAATTATAATTACATATTACTATAATTATTACTGCTATAATAATAATAACTATGTGTACAGTTCTAGCAACAAATGTATATAGTTGGCAATCTAAAATGACTATAATTATAGTTATTATAACCATAAAATAGTTAAAATTACCTGAGACTATAAAAAATATGGTTGTTCCAAAATATAACTATAAAATTATAGTCATTTGAATCATTTTTATGGCAATTCCAACTATTATATGGTTATAATAACTATAATTATACTATAATCATTTTAGATTACCATGTATATTTATTGCTAGAACTATATACAATACGTAATTACTGTTATTATTATAGCAGTAATAATCATAATTATAGTAATATATAATTATAGTTACATATACAAAACATTTTTCTCTCAGTGTGCGGATAAAATCAAATTTATTTTTTATTAAATTAATAGAAATAATTCTATTTCCGGTTAAAACGGATCTGACTGATCTTAACTTAATAATACTAAATAATACTAAATACAATTTTTACAGATATATTATTTCAGTTTTATAAATTGTACACCAATAAAATTATTGGGATTTGAAATGCAATCGCAAGATGATTTGAAATTAATATCTTAAATTAGATTGATCGTTTATTTTAATAGTAAAGCTAATAAGATCTTAAACTCTAAATAATTTATTGTAAAAATATTATCTCACTGTTTTTATCACCTACAGCACTTGAACTTTCTTTCTCTTTCATTTTCACAAAATTTCAAACATGTATTATTTTAAATAAAAAACTATTTTACTTTAAGTACAAAAAGTATACATTAGTTCAATTATAAAAAAACAAACCTAATGTTATTTCGATAGATTAAAATATGTCCGACGCGTTTTGTTGTAGACAAGTAAAAAAAAAGGAAGAAAAAAAAGGTTGAAAAAAGAAAATGGGCGTGGATGTAATTTTCATTCGATTAAATTCAAGGAGAGAAAGACATGCCATCATCATTTTCCCAACACAATTTCGCGTCTGTACGAGACTACCTAATCATTTTTACGTACACAAGGTCCCATGATATTTGTGGATAATCCGTGCTACAAATTTGATGAATCTCTGCAGGGTTTATGATGGGAAAGAAAATGCGAGGCGTGTCAATGCAGAAAACGCAACAGAAAAATATTGTTTTCCTTATTATTCAATGAATATGTAAACTCTAGGCAAGATTTCAAGTGTCAGCGATAAATTAAGTATCGATACTTGTAATTTTATATCGTTACTTCGTTATAAAATGTTGCTGCATGATTACACGCAGGTTATAATCGACATGTAATAGACGTGACGGTATATTTTTGATCAGTAAATCGATAAAATAAATTAAAAACAGAAAACTGGTTTGTTCTCCATGAAATTAAGTTATTACATTCAATGCTACGAATTAATTTACATTCTAGTCGCACGTTCTACCGCAAGTAAACTACGCAATTTAATAGAATCATGTGTTCGTATTAAAAATATATCTTAAAGAAATCAATCGAGAAAATCGAATAAGAAAAAATAATGACTTATTAAAAATGTTATTAAAATAACCAGAGAAATGGAAAAACATCACATCACTCTTCCTGATTGCATTACATAATCCATTAACTTAAGTATAGATTCCGGGCTTTTCCGAGAGAAAGACATCGGGATTATTGATCGACATAGTCGTTATCGTTAACGACGCGCTGTCTTTCCCGAAATTCTTACCAGTGGCAACCCTTAATTTTCCAGGGAAATGGCCGCGTGTACGACCAAATTGAATTTCATATTTCGCTGCGCATCGTGAGTCGGGTTTCCGGTCATTGCTCCGACGTCCCTTCGTAATTAATTGCTATTCAAGCCTACCTCGCTCCAGTATACGATACGATAAAAAAAAAAGTTTGCCTTGTCGCGAGTGAAATCAACGTCCTAATTTCCCTTTCTTGCCAGCATGCTCTCAACATGATACGATTATACCCTCGCTCTGTTTTCGTGTGGAATCGAAAGGAGAAGCACGTTAATGAAGATGGATCGTTGCGATTAACTCAATCCCCGAAAGCTTTTTCTCGATGAATAAACAATGCGATCGTGCAATCGTTTGAATTTATTCCAGCAAGTATTTCAGGAGAATTAATAACAAGTTCATTAAATTCTAAACACGATGGCATAGATGGATTATAATATATAATTAAGGGAGCTTATTTCTGTTTGCTCGTACAATATCTATGTTTCATGAAACTAACCAGGAAATGTGTTGACACATCAATTTAATTAACTGACGTAATATTTTTTATATACAATACCGTTCCGGCTATTGTTTTTAACTAAAGCTTGAGCTCGACATCATAAAACATTTCCGTACCGCGAGATAGCAAACTTTGTTCGCAAGAAAAGAAAGAAAACAGACAAAGACGGGATATGCTGAAATAAAACGCAGCGTAGTCTTTTCTTTTATCATGGAACGACGAAAAAGAAAGTTTGATTTCTCCCGCTGTTTCTTCGTTTTGTTTTATAAACAGCGGTGCTATCATATTCCGGGATTGTAGCATCGGGCCTTTTTTTCGTGGAAAAATCGGGAAAATTGAATTTCCGACAGCGTGTAATGCGGGAGATCGAGAGCGCAGTGATACACACACGGGGGAAACAGGCGCGGGAAGACAAAGTGTTAAGCGACCAGAGATGCATCGATCGCCGGAAACGTTCGTGGACGTATTACATTGTGATTTCCGACAATGTGATATCGATCGCGTGATATTCTGTACGCGTTCCTGAAACACATTTGCTTGCGTGCGCGCGCGTATCCGCGTCCCGAATTTTCCGTTGCAGGTGATATTGCCCATAAATCCATCTTTCGTGAATTGGTCCGATACATACAAACGTAAGAGAATCTTTTTTTTTAATATATCGAGGCAACATTTCATTTCTCTTTTTCTTCTTTTTTAGCAAATCAACGTGAATTGCCTTTTCTCGTGCACGAAAAAGTTTCGAAATTTCGAAGTTTGTCGTTAAATTCAGTATTGTGGAGTGCACGGCAAATAAAATCTGCCAAACAAAAGAAATATATATAAAACAGAAAAAAACCATCATCTGCGGAGAACAGAGAACGATGAGAATTGGAAAAACCGAAAGAAAAATTCTTCTGTTACAGCGGATAAGTTTACGGCTGAATTTCGAGATTCTTACGGGAAAAATTCACAGGATAGCGAATTTAATAAAATAAAAATTAATGTGTATCACTGTCAGCTTCTATTGTCGATCAAGGATTTTTCGAAGATGTCAAAAGTGCAGCATGTGCGACGACGCTGCTAATGCGTCTCAGGGCACATGCGATGGTCGTCGACAAGGGTACATACTTTGCTTAGGCAAAGAGAATCGCCGGGATTCGGTTACACATTTACACATTTATGGAATATCGATTTTCGTCGGGCGAACCGCGTCGACGGGGAAATTATTCATATATTCGTCGTCGGTGAGACATACCCAAGGGTTGTCCGCGTCAAAGCCACACGAGATTGTACCGCTGCCAGGCAGATCGATCCACACGGACAACAAGCAAGAGAGGCAAAAGGAGCAAATTGAAAATAACCTCTCTTGTTGTCGGGCAAATTTTTAACTTTAGTACAGGGCGGTGCGCGAGACACACGGCGGAAGTTCGCGCGACGTTGAAGTTCGCGCGCAAAGTTGCGAGAGCGAGTCCTTCGCCGGCGAAGTTTTCCGGACGTGAAAAGATTAAAGAGGATATTAACTTCCGAAAGAAGAGCTACAAGATGCGCCAGTATAAAGAAATAAATTTTCACGGGAAGACCGCAGGTTTCGCGCCGAAACGCGACCGTGTGACCTAAGAGAGCTCAGGACTATCTTGAGAGGAAAGGGATAGGCTGAGGTGCGCGTAATAATTTATCTCCTATCCAAGAAAGGGTTTCACATAGATAAATCCCGCTTACGGACTTGAGAAATTTGAGCATATAATTCTTACGGTAATCGTATATGCGCACGTGTCCATCTGCCGACTATCAATATAAAAGAAAATGAAACGTAGCTCAAACAAAAAAGTACCGTACGTGAAACAATGCAGAGATAAATGTCATTAATTAGAAGAAAAATCTCTCACTCGAAATCGTTATATCATTCGTGAAAAGAGCAAGAACATATATTAGCAGAATTCCTGACGTATTACGACGTCAACAGAGGATCAAAGAAAGAATTTTTTCGAGTTACCAGTTACGAAGCTGAAAAATTTAATTATCCGACGGACGCGTCTCGCGCTGCAAGGACGAGGATGAAAATATTCTCTTCTTTCAAGCGCTTTTGGGCAAACTGTACAAGGGATAGGAAAACTTACGAGGCTTGAAGTGGCAGATCGATAGGAACATGAAACGCGATGGCGCGGCGGTACAAAAAGCACGAGTTTACGCGTCGCGGTTATTAACGAGAATCTGAATCTGCGTGAAAAAGCAACATTGCAAATTCGTTGATCAAAACAGCTCCTTTGCTTCTTTTTTTTTAACTTTTTTTTATATGTAGATATAATTACTTGTATATATAATCTTCGTGCGGCAACAGCGGAGATTAATATTTCCGAGGCGTGCTGCGGAAACTGCGGCGTAAATTAAGGATCGATTTGTTGCCATGTCTGTTTACGACAAGCAATTTTGAATGTTGATTAAAGGTGGGTTTTGCAATTTCACGACGTCAGCAAACTTATCATTATATGTTTTATGTCATGATGGTAATTTACCGATTTTATTACAAAATTAAAATCCTTTTATATCCATAATTCCAGCAATCGATTCAATTTGGCGTACACAATTTTCTACATGTCATGATTCATAAAGTTATTTCTGAAATAAAAAACACAGAAATAAAAAAAGAGAAACAATGATATCAAAATGCTTCGTAAATGAGAAAGTGAGGTCCCGAATGTCAACGATATCTCTGATATGTTGACAATGTTAAGAGGTACGGTTGTAAACAATAGATACACGTTATCTCAAAGAGCGCATTGGTCTTGAGCCGTCAATGAATCAGGATTCTTTAGATAGCATTTATCAGCTACAACAATGCTGGAAGTGTAACAAATACCAGATAAATTTTCACTTTCATCTTATCAATGCTGCATTCTTGACACAACGGAATGTCGTTCATGCGTCAATGATATACGAAATAATTTGTCGTGTTTTCACTATAGAAGAAATAAAATGTGTGAAATACGCAACAGAGGAATGTGAAGCAATCACACGATATTAGGTTTGCTCGCGTTGCTTGAAATTCTTAAGAATTGTTAAATTTAAAACGATATAAATACACCTATATGCAGGCATTGAAGAGAGAGAAGGCGAAGATGCAAAAAGTGCAAGTAACGCTAACAAATCTATGATATTCTCCTGTTGATATACTTTCCGTCCAAAATGTATGTAATCATTGTATGTAATCATTAAATGATTTCTTGAGCTTTTAAGTAATAAATCTATTGTTGTGTTAAAAACATACCGTATATATATAAAATATTTATTCTGGTAATATATTAGAAAATAAATTATACTATTCCGAATTCCGTATATAGGAATTCCGAAATAGGATATCTGAAATAGCAATCGCTATGTGCCTGTGACTCCGTAGGACACATTTTTGGCATTCGTGGGACAACCTCCAAAGCGGACAAGGGTCAAGGTAGTTTAGATCGTATGTGTGTATGTGTGTCGTTGGAATTCAATTACTGCTCCCATAAAACCGACCCTAAACGGAAACCATTAAATTTCATGTCCCTGATCACGGCTCTCTAGCAGAGCTATTTTAGAGTCCAAATAATCATTTCTTGTCACACTTTCAAATTCACACATTTCCAAGTTCACACTTCTCTATGTTAACAACATTTTTATAATAAATTTAAAAGACCATTTGATTGCATCTGTTAAAATGCACGTAAAATCTCCTGTATCGTAATTTTATCTATATTATAATTATATCGAGAATAAAATTATGGAAATTAATCGCGAAAAATTTTCATTCATTCCTTTTTTTTCAAGATTTTTTTTTTTCAAGATTATTCTTGATAATAATACGAATTCCGTTATGTTTCATCACGGGGATAAAAGTCTAACACCAAAATTACTATCTACGTTCGTCAAGATCGTCGAGCGTGAAGTTAGGGGGTCTATTCCGGTAAGGGATGACGGTAATTTCGCGGGTGGGGACCGATTCACATCGAGTGTGAAACTAGTTCACTGTCAAAGTAAACGTCGTGCCATTCGCATTTCGTTATCTCTCTGTTTTATCATTTCTTGAATTAGAAATTACCTCGTTTTTAAATTCATTTTTTATGACATACACAGAGGTGTATATTACTCATTAAAACGCAATATTATTATTAACCTTTGAAAAAAAAATCGAATAAAATATGCAAACTCGAGATTTAATAATTTTTAGTAAAATTTTGATTAGATGCTTTCTAAGCTTTCTATTTATTAACAGACTTTAATAAAGAATAATATCAAAGAAAATTTACTAAATATTCAACTGATACACAAACATAAACAGAATATTCGTTTCAAAATATTTGTTATGCATTTTTGCCGTGCACACAATCTGATGTTACACATTTTAGAAAACGCTTTATTTTCTGTATTCAGATCATATATACAAAGTCAGTGATATCAAAAGAGTTTCAGCGTCTCGCACAGAATAGACGGAAACGGATTTTGCATTCACGACAGCGCAATTCCAACGATTACGAAACAAATTTACCAGCGGATCTCCGAAACAATGAATGCTAAAGGATGGCATGAAAAGGCGGGAATCTCTCGGTTCCAGCTATTGCCTTTCAGGGTGAAGCGGGGCAGGTCCGGCCAGTGGAATACGTCCCACGTGAAATACGTTCGCGGATACGAACGGTCGTCCATTTGTCCGCTGTCGACCATCCCTTCTCCCCCGTCGTTCGCAAGCCCTTCACCGTCCGGCCGCGCTGCGGGACATTCGCCATTTCTCAGCTTAGTTCAATTTAAGGAAAATGCCTGCCGTGGCCACGCACCGATCCATTCGTACAGATTTGCCTCGCTTGTCGATACCCAATACCTGTCCGCGAGTTTATGCGAGTTCATTTCCTCCAAATATGGCATTTTGTCATATGATACAGATTGTATCCCAGAGAATTGTTCTACGTTACCTTCGATGAGGTCACTAATTTTTTGCCCATGTTGTTTTATTACAATCTAGAAAATGTTCGATCTAAAAGGTGTGTGAAGATATTTACGAACTTACCAATTTTATTAACGATTGATATTGATCAAACGTACATAGAAAAATTAGCCTAATATGATTGTATCTGGATTATAGAATAAATTTTCAAATATAAATAGAATTCGATTTTTTATAATATTAATATAAATACAAAAAGAGAATAAAATATTGTTTAAATTACTGAGCAATTATTTTGATTTTTTTATATCATTTTGTCTCTAAAATTATGTTTATTTTCATCAAATTTAATATTCTTTTTCTCTCTCAGTTCCTTCCTTCCTTTCATTTTATCTCTATTTCTCCCTTTCTCTTTTCCATTCCTCTTTATCTCTGAACCTACATGTTTAAGATATTGTAAAAATTTCCAAAAATTTATCTGACATATTCTGATAGACATGATCAGTAATTAATTTCCTTGTATTTTGTAAGGGAAAGTCGTGTAGTATCGATCATCCTCAGTTGATAAAAAAAGAAAAATGAAAGAGAGAGAGAGAGAGATTTTGTTATAACAATATGATTTAAAAGGCACATACCACAAGCGCAAGATGTTAGTAGCTGAATTTTATATTTTAATAGATTACAATAAAATAAAATTAATATAATA
>Ga0157364_1006227_pt1 | contig 12236 bp, 5 predicted proteins | sample AttsexASBM2_FD_111476 | JGI IMG/M metagenome (GOLD analysis project Ga0157364, IMG submission 111476) | Fungus gardens microbial communities from leaf cutter ant in Ribeirão Preto, State of São Paulo, Brazil - Atta sexdens ASBM2 | ecosystem: Host-associated > Fungi > Mycelium > Unclassified ...
ATAGTATCTCTATAGATATTTCCAACTCAACTTTTGTTCTAAACATCAGTGCTAGTTGAATAAACATTCTGTTGAATAAACATTCTGCTTATTTATACTCATGACTGTGATCAACACAGCACTCACGGTGAGTTGCTCAAGTATCATCTATTTATAGATTTGTATATATGCAGCCTACATAGTTGTGTACACTTATTCTATATTACTCTGACAACTCTTCACAAATAGCTTTACTATATTAGCAAGTAGCCATCAGTTGTTCATACTACACCAGCTGCTATGTTATGGCAACAACTCTTATAGAGATTATAAGAGAACTTGACAAGAAATTCTTGCTGTAGTTACATGATATGTTAGATGTTATGACGCCACAGAGATATTAAAAATGTATGGCAAAAGTATATTATTCTCATAATATACATATAGGTTTAGGATAGAATAACTTAAGACTAGAACAGAATATAATTGTATAAATAATGGATGAACACAAAAAGGACTCCTTGTGTTAGATACAGTTCACACCTTGGCAACTGAGATCTGTAGCAAACTTTCAGAAGTTGAATAAGTAGTAACTTATTCAGTATACATAGAATGTAGATGATGAATGACTTTTGGCTTCAGCTTATATGCTGTGCCTCTACTTGTTGTACTGATTGCATATTATGGAGGATGTGCTTAGGAATGTGAAGAAGATTCAACATAAGAGGTAGAGAAGTGTGTTACTGCTAACATTAGAAGAGAGTGCTAGTTTTAGTTAATTTTCAGAATAAAGATCATAGTATAACTACTATGCTTATATACTTTCTAAGTCCTCTGCCTGATATAGTAATCTATAAGTGAGTTACCTTAGGTCTGAATGGTTTTTAGATTGCTACAAATAATTATACATCATGTTTTACAGATGTTTGTCTTATGTTAATCATGCCTTTGACATGTATTAGAGTTTATTTTATCTTATGATTCACAATTGATATGCCTTGCATATTCCACATGTTGTATTAGTCAGTACCTTATATAGTAATAGAGGCCTCTTGATGTTTCTCTGATGTGCTACTTATGTTTTTCTTATTGTTTACTCAAGAATATCTTTTTATTTTCTTATAGTCATTAGGTATATATAGTTGTAGATACAAGCCTATATCTTTAAAATTTACTAATTGATCATCTTTTTCTCTCTTACTCAAGTCTTTATCTAAGTTGTTATAATATAAATGAAAAGTTGGAAATCTATGGAGTTACTGGAAAGTCTAGTAAGGATGTCTAATAAGTGTTTAACATGAAATAGACAAGGTTTATTCACACTAGAAAAAAAAATGGAAATATAGGTGAAAAAGAATATATTATCTGTAGGTTGGGATGGATATGACTAATTTGGGATGTGATATCTTGTCAAGATTCTCTTGTAGTTCTTATAAAGTAACTATTAAAATGTACTCTCTGAGTTATTTAACTTGTAGTTACTACAATAATTACAGTACTCTACTTTAAAGTTTATGATATAACTACTCTGGAACATTTTACTTTTTTCTATAAAATAAAAGAGATACATAAAAATTAGTTATAACCAAGACAATTTATAATATACTACTGTTGGTAAAAAGCAACTTAATTAGTTAAATTAGTAGAGTTGACATCTTGTTACTTATAAGCTTATTATAGATTAAACCAATATTATAAGCTACTTACTATAAAAACTTTGTTTTCTTTTTCTTTTTTATTTGTAGAATTTAAACTTATAAGTAGTCATATATTACATATTGTATTGATATAACAAGTTGGATAATACATAGACCAAGTTCTTGTATTTTATTATTTAGTAACTTGTTACCTGGACTATATATTGTTATATTTCTTGAAGATCATTCAAGTACTATAGTCAGAACTGTAACTAAGAAGTTAGTAGAGTAAAAGATAGCTAAGAAAATACTATAGAGATATTTTAAGGCCAAGTAAATACTCTGTGATTTTCTCAGTCTAATAATCAAACTAGTAATTTACTTTCTTTCTTTCTTGTATTTTCTCAAATTCAAAATTTACCTGAAAATTACAATCACATAACAAATAGTTGGCATAATATATAAGTTGAGACCAAGGTTGCTATTTGTAGTTTAGTCACAGCTCTGCAAATAAGTATTATGCTTGATTTATACTCTGGATAATTTATATTTATATTTTAGATAACTTATATCTGTTCTTAGATGAGTTTCATACTTAATCTATTCTCTCTTATATGACTAACTACAGACTTCTGCTTGAAGTAAGAACAATGCTTAATAATATTATCAGACTTTCTGATGGCTACTATTACAATTCTATTTCTATATAGTTCTATCTACAATTCTTAGTTTTCCAGTCTTTTATTTTTTTGCTTATTTATTTTCATAACTTTTTCCCACCAATTATCTACAATTTCTGTATTAGAAACTCCTTTTATAGCTTCTCTATAGCCAAGCAAACATCTTGCCAGCCTTATGGCCAGACTCTCCCATCACTCAAGATAACTAAATCTGTGATTAGGAACTCTATCCCAATCATCTTACAAAACTCTTTTAGGTACTATTGATATTTTCCTACTAACATCTCTAAAACCTAGCATCATCTTGGTTAATAATAAGATTCTTCTATTACTATTATCAGCATTTCTATCCTCTATTGATCTAAGATTGCAGAAGTTTCAACTATGACAGTTAACAAATCTATTGACTAAAGTTCTTAGCCAATTTACAAATAACCTAAACAATAGGATATCTACACTCTTAATAACAACATCTCTATTGGAAGATAAGATTTGACTTCTAGATACTTTTAGTAGTGCTGAACTAGATAAACTTAATAACTTCTTATTCTAGTACTATTTTTACTTTTATACTAATATAATATAATTTTCTATAGATATTGATATTACAAAAAATTAACTTCATAATAACTAATATAGCTCAAGACTAGTTTTGCTACAGCTTAAGCTCAAATATAAGAGCAAAAAATAAATCTTATATTAAGTTAACATAAGAGAACTCAATAAAGTTCCTAATACAATGTATCTACCTTATATATACTAGACTAATAGTCTGTGCTATACAAATTCTAGCCTATCTGTTATAAAACAAAAGTATAGACAGACTTTAGGGTTAGGATTAGAACAGATAAGATATAGTAGTAGTAGTATTATTAGTCTACAATGAGAGAGAGAAGGGCATATGACTAGAAAGTCACATGACATGATGTCATAGGCCTAGAGCAGTCTAGAGTGGTCTGAAAGGACTTAGGGTTTAGAAGGATCAGAAAGAGTCTAGAGATAGAGTGACGTCAAGGGACATAGGTTCCTTATAGTGTATATATAGTGTATGCATATATAATGGAGATTAAAGAGTATGATATCAGAGCACATGGACATGGCATGCTGGCCTTGAGGTAGACACATGGTAGATGAGTAATGGCCATAAGGACAGAGCATGGACATTAGGGTAGGATGATGTACAGTTGTAGTATAGACTATGGATACTTTATATAAATAGTAGGTAGAATACTGTTGTGGTTCCCTATCGAGTTCTCTTGTGAATACACAACTCATATTCCCACTAGATATTCCTACTAAGAGATTTATTGTTTGTGCTTTCATTGGACATTGGTCTAGTGGTTGCCATAACACTATTCCTAAAGGTCATATATGTTATGACTTAAGTTCAAGGGTTAGGACAGAAGACTATTCTTGTATTAAGTAATACAAGAGAACTCAATAGAGTTCCTAAGTACAAGATATCTACCTTATATACAAACTACTGGTGGTCCATGCTACACTTCTTTAGCTCTACTCTAATGACTATGTGTTTGTCTTAAGATCAACATATATTAACTATACTATATAATATTATTATTTCTAGAACTTTCTATATTATTCCATTATATCACATGAGCATGTGACCTATTGTGACTGTGACTGATCTGTGATGTCACATTTTATCTTCTTTATCTCTGTTCAAAATAAAATAAAAAAATAAAAGGAAAATAAAACCAAATTTATTGTTTGCAACTCTGATAATGCATATTATAACCATAATTATGACTATATCATATGATAGATGTGTAATTTTCATTTACATTATATGATTTTTTTAAAAATTTAACAATTTATTACACAGAGCATATAGGCAGACTATAGTAGCTACTTTGTAACTATATTAAATAGAACTAAAGAAACAAAAAAAAGTGAATGAAATGAAATATTACAATCTTTAGCTTGGCTTAGGTTGCAACTTAGGTAAAGACTTGAGCAAGGAGTAGAGAAATGATCAATTGGTAAAGTATAAGGATACAAGATAATATCTATAGTTATATATACCTAGTAACTATAAGAAGAACATTTACTGTATATTGTTATAGGATGCTTTGGACATAAATAATTTTTATTTTCTTTTTCTTTTATTTTATAACTTTATAGGGATTTTGTTTTCTTTTTCTTTTCTTTTGGATGATGAAGAGGCACATGACATCGAGGTCACATGACAGGTCACATGATGTGATGTCATAAGCATAGAACATAGTAGAAAGAACTAGAAGATGACGTCAGGGCACATGGAGTACACATGGTAGCCTTGAGTAAGACATAAGACAGACATGAAGGTGAAGTATAGACATAAGAGCAGAGTTAAATATTAGTAGCACAGGCCATGAACCTTTTGTATAAATAGGACTCTAATTAAGAAGAGGCTCCTTGTCGAGTTCTCTTGTGAAAATTCCCACATTATAACTCTACTGAGAGATTTACTCGTTAGTGAGATCATTTGTCATTGTGATAAGTGGTTGCCACAACATATATGAGGCAAACAAGTTATAAAACATGAGAAGGCCATAAGAAAATATCACCTACTATATGAGGTGTTGACTAAGATAACATGTGGCATAGCTGATCACTAAGTCATAAAAAAAGTACCCCAATACTTGTAGTTTATGACCTATTCTTATTGTAAATATAAGAAATCAATTATAACAATACCTCTATCATAAATAAGCTACTCACTGGTTGTGATACTTGAACTCAATAGTGTTTCAGAGGTTCAGTATAAGGAAATGATAATAATAGATAATAAGTAGTATCAATAATAATAATTGATATTGTTAAGTCTGAGATCTAATCCTTAGATACAAAAGTATATATACAAAATAGTGATGGTCTGTATGCAAGCTGTTTTCATTACATGATCAAAAATTATATCTGATAGAGGCTGTTATCTGTCATAGCAGATGTCAGGCTAATTTTAGAAGGTAACTAATTATATCACTATATTAATATACTTGTATTTCTACCAATATTTATTGCTTTGAGATATACTATATATCATTGGAAATGGATTGATGAGTACTTTTCAATGTAAGTTTAATTATGTGAATCTGTCTAGCTATTCATGAGATATCAGCTGATAAAACTTTTACAGTTACTAATAGCTTGATATCTCAGTTGTTTGTTGTCACTTTTATACATCCTACATATGTGTGGATAGCCCTTATTTGGGGCTTTCCAGCATAACTTAGTTTGTAAAAATCAGTCTACTAGTTGTGGAGATACAAGCTGAATGAAGTTTGTGACAACCTTTTTTTATTGTTCATGTTCTCATGAACTAGTCCAACAACACTAAGTTTCCAACCATATGAGATACCACCAATTACTTAGTTGGTCTAATGATGATTTTCTCTTGTAATGTTAACACAATGAAGTAGGATTCATAAGATGGTCTTTCTATATATATTTTGATTGGGAACTCTTTTCTTATTGTATCTGCATTGTGTTTTTTCTTTAAGAACTTAATGGCTATTTCATTCCAATACTGTTTGTCTTATTCTTCTTGAGATTGTATAGATTTATAGTATGATGGTAGATAGAATGGTACTATCTTGACTAGAGACTGCATATACTTTATATATTTGTTTAGGTTGTTGATTTCATCTTGTATAAATGTCAGTTCAGAGGTCTTCAATTTATGAAATAATATGTTGTATAGTTTGTAAAGGAGAACTTCTTTATCTTGAACTTGATTATCTTATTGTTTTTATTTATTAACTATTATTGATTGCTCTATTTTTTAGTTTTCTTGTTTATATATATATTTTACTCCTTGATGTGCTTGTTTGCATATGTGTTTCCTTTTCCTTTACAATTATCTAATTCATCAGCCAAGAGTATCTAGATATGGTGTACTTGGTTTTCTATATTGCTTTGAATAATGTTTTGTGAATCTTGTAAAATACTGAATATATCTCTTACTGTTTGTATTCTATAGTTGTTACTTGCTTGTAATATAGTTGTCTTGATTTCTGCCAGTTGTATGTTGACAACTTTTACTAGTTTGATAATGTTCTGAATTTGCAGCTAGATATTAGCTATGGTCTCTATTCCTCATATGATTCTATAATATTTCTTTATCTAGTCTTGTCTTTCATTATTTAATGTTTTGATCAGATCTATGTTGTTGATAGTACAAGAGACATAAGAGTTGGGAGAGGTGGGTATAATAAAGAATTGTTGAGCTATTTGAATAGATTTCTCAATGTTAGTATAACTTAAGATGTCATTTTGGAGTTTTATTCTTCTCTTTATAGATTTCAACTCAAAATCCTCATCTAATGGTCTTCAATTGCCTTCTTGGCATGTAGTAACCCTATTTTAGCTATCCACTGATCATATTTATTTTTATATCCTTTCCAGTCTATCAAGAACTATATGTTATATTCTCATTTCTTATAGTTTCTAATTTCTTTCACTTAATTACTCTTTTTCTTTATTGATAATCTTTAGTAGTGGTGCTGGATTCATGTGTTGTCTCTTGAAATACAGTTCTCTACATTGTATTAACAGGTTTTTATTAAACATATTGTGGATTATCCATCCTTCTAGTAACTTTATCTAAAATACCCCTTGACTAATGTTTTTTGAAATTCTAAAAGGTTCATATCTCTTTTGGTCCAGTTTCTTTAAAAATTGCTTTGACTGGATATTTTTAGCTTTCAGCCACATATTGTCTCCAATCTTCAGTTCTTGTGGATTTCTTCTTTTTTGTTAAACTGTTTCTTTATAGCTTCTTTTGCTATATTCATTAATATCCTTGCTTTGTTCCAACTTCTTTGTAATTCTTTTAAAAAATTGTTCAGTTTTGGTAATTCTGTTCTTATTATCAGGTTTCCCTTCCATAGATGTCTTCTAAAATTAAGTTTGAATGGGGTATGTTCTATAGCCATGTGTTTCTTGTTATTATACTAGAATTCCACTACTGATAACCATTCTGTCCAGTTATCTTGTTGATAGTTCACATAATGTCTCAAGAATGCCTCAACTTCCTGATTAATTTGTTCTATTTGACTGTTAGTTTGAGGATGATACACTGTAGATAATACTTTTTTTGTTCCTAATATCTTTATTAAGTTTTCCATGAATTTTGAAGCAAACTGAGATCTTCTGTTACTAAGAACTTTCCATGGTACTCCATGTAATTTTCAAATATTGTCTCAATAAATTTTAGCAATATCTTCAGATAAAACTGTTGTTATTGTTACTTTGAGCTTAATCATCTTAGTAAATCAGTCTACTATGATTACAATTGCATCCTTGTCTTTTGATTTTGGGAGTAGTCTAATTATGTTGATACTGATCTCTTGCCATAGTTCCTCTGGTGTTTCTAATAAGTATAGTTCTCTGGCTTTCTTCATATATTGTACTTTGTTCTATTGGCATTTTGTGTATTCTTGCATATACTTCTTGATGTTGCTTTTTATTCCTAGCCACCAATAATTCCTCTTGATTAACTTGAGCATGTACTATTATCCTAGATATCCCATATCTGTAGGATTGTGGTTTTCCTATAGAATTTGCTCTTATATTTTCTAGTTATTTAGAACATAGATTCTTCCTTCTACATAGACAATTCTATTATCTTCCTATGTTTGTCCTTCATTCTTTTCTAGTTTCTTCAGAACTTTCTGCTTCTTGGTATTGTTTCTTCATATTTCCTCTAGTAATATAGTTTTTTCTACTACCTGATTTCTTTGAATAAGTGTTACTTCTGCTATAGTATTACTTTTTATTTACATTTTATCTTTGAGTATCTGAACATCTTTTTTGTCTCTCTTAGTATCCACTTGGTCCTTTCTTAATAAAATATCAGCCTTAATGTTTGTTTTCCCTAGTATATGGTGTAATATGAAGTCATAGTCTTGTAACTTCAAATACTATCTTGCTTATCATCTATTAAGTTTGTGTGGTTTTTTGAAAGATTTGAGATTTTTGTAATCTGTCCAAACTTCAAACTTCTCTGTGGCATCTAGTAAATATTGCCTCTATTTTGTAAGAGCCTTTATTACTATAAGTAGTTCTTTGTTATAAATCTTATAATCTATTTCTGCTAACTGCATTATTCTTGACAAAAACATAATAGGTCTCTATTTTTCTTCTTGTTCTTAGAATAGAACTCCCTCTATGGCATGTCCTAAAGTATTTGTTTTTACTTGGAATTTTCTTCCTCTTTTCAGAAAAGTAAGTATAGGTTGGCTTGTGATCTTTTTCTTTAGTTCTTTGAATGCTTCTTGATGTTTCTTTTCCTATTTCCATTTCTTCATTCCTTTGATTTTATTGAGAGATTTGGCTATATGATTCAAGTTCTTGATAAATCTCTGGTGAAACTTTAAGAAGCTTTCTACTTTTTTTATTTTGGTAGGAATCTTCCATTCTATGACTGCTTTTACTTTGTTGTTCTCTATTTGTACTTCTCCTTACCCAACTACTACTTCTAGGATAGAAATTTCTTTGGCATCAAAATCACACTTTGACCATTTGAAACATAGATTATGTTTTTCTGCTATCTTTAAGAATCAAATCTTCCTTTCCTCTAGTTTTTTCTTGGTTCTGGTAGATATTACAAAGTCATTCATATAGTTTGCTAATATTCCTGGTGAATTACAAAGTTTAAAGTATATCACTTTGGGTTCAAATAGGCCTTTACTTGTCAAAAAGACTACTTTCCATTCATTTCCTTCCTTGATTCATATATTGTTGTATCCCCAGATAAGATCCAGTTTGTTAAAGTATCTTGTCTTTTTCAGTTTGTCAATAACTTCTCCAATTAAGGGTAGCGGTGTCTTATTCTTTATTGTGTACTTGTTTAATTTCCAATAGTCTTATACTAGTCATAGTAATCCATCTTTCTTTGGAATATAGAAATATGGTGTTATATATCTTGAACTTGACTTTATTAATTTTACTTTGAGTTGTTCATCTAATCATTGGTTTAATGTTTCTTTCTCTTTTATAGTCATTGTATAAGCTTTGGTATTGAGTTCTTTTGGTGCTTTCTCTGTTAGATTGATCTTGTGATTCCATTTTCTTTTTTCTGGTAGTTTTTCAAACTTCTTTTTGTTGAACAAATATATAAAAGATTGAATATACTCTGGGAGATCTTCTGGGTTGGTTAGATCTGGCTCCTTGCCAATTTCCTATTGTTCTTTGTCTGATATTTCCATTGCCTATGCTGTTAGAGTTACAAAGTTTGAGCTTAGGTTTAATATCTTTTTTATTTTTATTTTCTACCTTAGAAACTGAAGGTTAGGGTTTTAGTATGATATTATGGTTACACTGTCATACAAGTCACAAGTCACAGTCACATTAATGGTCACATAATCATGTAATCACAATAGAACATAGTAGAAGGTTCTAGAATGATGATATTATATAATATGTTTGAATACATATTAACCTTATAGTTAATGCATGGTTATTTAGGGTAAGCTAAAGTAGTAGAGCACAGACTATCAGCCATTAGTATATAAAGATAAATATGTTGTACTAGGAACTCCATTGAATTCTCTTATGATTATTCAATCTAAGGTTACTTCTTAACTTTAACACTTAAGTCTTAAATCATAACATATGCTCTTTTTGTCCTAAATGTTATGTCCTGATATTGTATTCTACATGTTTTTGAATATCTCATAAACTATATAGTTCCCATATTCCAATTTACTTCTAGATTATGTTTAACCAACCAGTCATGTTCTAGAAATATGTTTATGCTATTTAAATTGGTTACTGCTACATTAATTTGTTCTTTATGTTTATTAATCTCTACTTCAAGTGGTACAAATCATATCACCTTTCTGTTCTTAGTTCTATCTGCATTGAAAACTTCAAATACTATGTCTACTAGTTTTATCTTGATTCATTCTTCCTTGTCTAATTGCTTGTTGATTTCTATATATATACATCTAGAGTTTACTAATATCTATAGCTATAATTCTTTTTCTGTCTATATTTTTACTTTTGCTTGCATATTCAGCTCCCTTTCTTTGTTGTTCTATTAGTGTAAAATAATATATTGATTGTGAGCTTTAGTTACATAGGTTTTTTGTACTATGTCTACTTGGGATTGTCTCCAAAACTCTACTCCTTATTATCTTTTTTGATGTCTAATTCTTTCTAAATATTATGATTTTTCATCTTCTAGCCTAATTAACAGTTTCTAGTAATATGTCTTATTTTATCATATTTATAGTACTTCCTAGTGTCTCATTTTTTCTTTAGCTTTTAGCAATTCTTTGTTATATATCTATATATATTGCAGTTAAAACAAACAGCTGAGATATCAGGCTACCAATAACTATAAAAGCTTTGTTTGGTAGTATCTCATGAATGGCTAAACAGATTTGCACAATTAAACTTGCATTGGAAAGTGTTCATCAATCTGTTTTCAATAATATATGGTATATCTCAAAGCACTAAGTATTGGTAGAGATACAAGCATATTAATGTAGTAACATAATTACTTATCTTTTAAAATTAGCCTAACATTTGTTAGTCTAAATAAGCTACTCACTGATTGTAATGCTTGAACATAATAGTGTTTCAGAGGTTTAGTATAAGAAAATAATGATAATAGGTAATGAGTAGTATCAATAAGAATAATTAATATAAATTGATATTGTTAAGTCTAAGATTTAATTCTCAGACATAGAGATATATATACAAAAGGGTGATGGTCTGTGTACAAGCTGTTTCCATCACATGATCAAAACTCATACCTGATGGGAGCTGTCACCTGTTATAGCAGCTGTTAGGCTAATTTTAGAAGATAACTAATTATGTCACTATATTGATATGCTTATATCTCTATGAATACTTATTGCTATGAGGTATACTATATATCATTGGAAATGGTTCAATGAGTACTTTCTAATGCAAGTTTGATTATGCAAATCTGACCAGCTGTTCATGAGATATTAGCAGATGAAGCTTTTATAGTTGCTGATAGTCTAATATCTCAGTTGTTTGTTGTTGCTTTTGTACATCCCACATATGTGCAGATAGCCCTTATTTGGGGCTTTACAGTGCAACTTAGTTTGTGAAAATTAGTCTACTGGTTGTGGAGATACAAGCTGAATAAAGTTTGTGACATCTGTTATAACAGATGATAGCTCCCATTAGATACAAGTTTTGATCATGTGATGGAAACAGCTTACACACAGACCATCACTATTTTGTATATATACTTCTATGTTTGAGAATTAGACCTCAGACTTAACAACATTATTTATCATCAATTTTTATTCTTTATCATCTTAATTATTATTGTCATCATTATTGAACTTCTGAATTACTTCTAAACCTCTAAGAGTATATCCAAGGTTCAGATATCACAAATAAGTGAGTAGTTTATTTTGTGATACTTGTCCTCTATATGTTATTTATATTCCTATTTGATAGTCTTGTCAACTCTCTATTGATTTGTATCTTTGTTCAACTGAGATAATTGCCACCTTCTACTCTTTGAGTGTTCCTAGTGCTGCCATCAGTAGATATTCTAATATTATCTTGATTATATATGCTTAAATATTTTCTTTTAATAAGAATATTACATGTAGGTTATTTGTTTCAGTCTTCATAGCTAATGCTTCAAATTTGATCATAAAGTCAGCAATGTACTTCTTGTTCTGTCTGAGTGTTTCAATCTTCTATTTAGCATCTGCTATCTTGCTTTTGTCACTAAATGTTGTCTTGAGTTCTCTAACAAACTCTTCTCAACTTGGGATATCTGTTTCTTTATCTAGCTTATTGAGCTTCTTCTGGGTATAAATGCCAGCTATGCCTTCTCTAAGACAGGCAAGGATCATAATGATCCTGTTGTCTGTTCTGATAACTCTATTATTCTTAAGGAATAATCTAATCTCTCTCCACTAGTCTTTAAATTTCATTCAGTTAC
>Ga0157364_1006228_pt1 | contig 12235 bp, 3 predicted proteins | sample AttsexASBM2_FD_111476 | JGI IMG/M metagenome (GOLD analysis project Ga0157364, IMG submission 111476) | Fungus gardens microbial communities from leaf cutter ant in Ribeirão Preto, State of São Paulo, Brazil - Atta sexdens ASBM2 | ecosystem: Host-associated > Fungi > Mycelium > Unclassified ...
ACATGGTGTGCACATATACAGCAGAGATTAAAGGTATGACGTCAGGGCACATGTAGGAAGCATGGTGGCCTTATGGAAAACACATGTGGATGAGTAATAGGACATGAGGTAGAAGCATGGTGGATGGACATGAGGAAAACATATTGTTGTAGCACGGACTACATGTAGCTTATATAAATAGAGGAGCAATGCAGCGAGGGCTCCTTGTTGAGTTCTCTTGTAATTCTCCCATTCATTACTTGATAGCCCACTGGAGAGCTTTGCTAGTTGTGAGATCATTTGTCCTTGAGTGACGAGTGGTTGCTACAACAAAGAGCACCTACTATATAAGGCACTGACTGAGATAACTATGGTGCAGCCGATCATATCGTCATACCTTCTGCCCATCTCCATGATACATCCTCAAGGCATCAATTATAACATCCTTATTCTGTTCTCTTAGAACTTTCTGGAGATAAGCACTACTTGTACTTTGTTAATTAATATACTTAGGACTTTTTGGAGATGTTACATCCTGATCTAGCCACATTTGTTCCAATTAACAAATAATACCCCTTTTTTCATCCATATTCCCTAACCTCTTCTGATATAAATCAATTGCCTCTATTCCACCTCAGATATTCTTGCTAAACTCTTGCCAACTCCATGTATCTCTATCTCTAACATCTAAAGATCATTAGAAACTAGGGTAACTTGCTTAGCAGTTTCTATACTAGATAACTACCCTAGATAGTATACTTAGTATATAAATTAATAGTTTATACTATAATAGTCTTATACTGAAAATTGACAAAAACTGACACTAACTTCTGGTGTTGGTGATGATATACCTCACTGTCTTTCAGTAGCCTTAACCTTCTAAGTCTCCTAAAGTACTTTTCTAAAATATGCAACTAGTACAACTCATAAAGATACAGTATATAAGCTGAATCTAAAGATTGTTCCAACTCTCTCTCTCCTGTATTCTTGGATAATGTGTTATGGTGCACTTGGACACTAACATTTTTCTTTTTCTTTTATCTATTTTTTTGATTTAATATTCTTTTTTATTTGATTTTTTATTTTATTTTTCATTTTTTTAAATTTTCTTGGACAATAAAGAGACACATAACTGTGGTTACATGAGGTGTCACATGATATGAGGTCATAGGTCTGAAATATGGTAGCAGGAAACATGTTTGTCTTGTAAGAACAGTGTAGTGGACTCATGGACAACACATGTATATTAGGGTAGACATATTTATTGTTAGCACAGACCATGTATCTATTGTATAAATAAGGCAGCAATATATTGGGAACTCCTTGTCAAGTTTTCTTGTGATCCCCATGAAATACTTTGCCTATAAGTTTACTTAGTACACTATTAATCATTCTTAGACTAGTGATTGTCACAATATAATGCATAACTTAACTATTTAGACTTTTGAGAGACCCTTGTTAAACATTGGATAACAAGATATGAACTGTATCTAACAGGAGATTGTGAAAGTCTATAAAATCCCATAGGCCCTGCTAGTTATTCTAACAATCCACCTTTATTGATTCTTTATCTATTTTGCCAAATTTATCTTGTATTCTTTTATATAGGTTGTTGACTATATCTAAATCTGCTGTTCTTTATTCTATTTCCTTAATTATATTATATTAGAAGTGATTCACACTTGCTAGGGATATCTGTGAATATAGTACAGAAGATAGGACAGAGAATGCAAATTAGTAAATATAGAGCAGAAAGGACTCAGAAGTAGTATTATACAAATAACAATCTTAGCTTCAATGAATAACATTGTACCTATCTTACTCATCATGTGGTCATACTTTGGGAAAGGGAAATTTGGAAGGAAGTGAGACAAGTGTAGCACAAATCCAAGTTAATTATCAGACTAAAGAATACACATAGTAACTATCATTCTTAAATATAGGAAGTTTTTTCTAATAATATTACTGCTATGCATACTCTGGATTATTAGGTACTATAGAGATTATCATTCAGAACTCTATGAGATTGATAAGGAATAGAGTGGTTTTAGTCCTCAGGTTAATTGGAATAGAGTGTGATTTATACTAGAAGAGGGTGAATAGATATGGATGTTGGATATGGTCAGATGGTATATAATATATTATTCTTCTATACTTCAGTACTTTTTCTTTACATATATCTCAATATCCATGTTATTTTATCCACTTTTTGAGGCTGTTGACATATTCAACCTCAGATAAAGTCTACAGTCATTGATGAAGCCTATAATAATTATAGATAGTTATTAACTTAGAAGTTGTATCATTTGCTCCTATGATGTCAACCCAAGAATTTGGTGTAGCTATTGTAGGATAGTTGGCATAACATTGTAAACTTAGATTCTTTACTTATAACTAGGTCTTTCTAGGTACTCAGTTCTCTCTTGATTAGATACTTACTGTCCTACTAACTAGTATTCCAACAATATGGTTATACTATTACCTCTAAGAAGAGAATATCTAAGTTATGACTACCTCTTAAGAAGTGTAGTCTATTTATTTATATATACAGACCACAAAGGGATTACTAGTACAAGGTTAATATATAAAAAGTTTACAAGTATATTAAATTAACACTACCTAATTAAACAATGAGTATATCTAGCCAGTAACCTGAGTCTGGTTACTGATATCTATAACTATGCTTCAAATATACAGCTACTCTCTCCTTAAGGCTAGGGTCCAGCTATTCTTCTTAACTAATAGTTATACTAACCATTGGTTAAGAATAATAAGAGAGTTTGGAGATTGACTAGAGCTGCTAAAGAGTTTAATGTTGTTATACTGGAAAATACTTTTTTGTGAAAGCTCATACTCTTATAGGGTTTTCAAGCATGTAAGATCTCTTTGAAGACATTAGTGAAAAGATCTTATACTCTTAGATAATATATTAGGTCCTCTTAAGCAGATACCAACTTGAGAGATAGTATAGTAGCTGTTAATCAAACTAGACCTTAGAAAGATAGGGTCTTTAGGAATAAGAGATCCCACTATGCTCATGAATAACTAGCTATGAAGTACAACCACTTGTGAGAGCACTTTACATAGTTACAGATGTTCAGACAGTTGAATAAGACAGAAACATGTTGGATTGGAAGCTAATGGAATTCATAATGGCTTCATGAGTAGAGACAATTACAAAAACAGTAAAGAAGGAATAGAATAAGCATTTATGAGTAGGAAGTAATCATTAGGTTAATGTTGGATTGCAAATGAAGAGGCAGCCATCAGCTATATACTTGTAAGACCTCAGAGAGCTTTCTTATAGTTTTGATCTCCATTTTCTAGTTCCATTCTTTGTATTTTTAGACTGATATATAAGCTGCAAGTAGAGAGAAGTAAGAGAATCCCTATCCAAATTCCTTTACTCAAAAGCAGTTTTAACTTCTATTTTATCAAGTAAGCATCATTAGTATCTACTATTACTTTTGGACAAGTTTCAGAGAGTTCTAGTAGTCTGGGAAAGACTAGCAAGATAAGTATCAGTTGGTATCTTCAGTTGTAAGATTTAACTTGAGAAATACCTTTAGAGTACATCATCTGGAATGAATAGTATTGTTGAAAGCTCTGACAAAGCATTGTAATCTATTCACTAAATTTTCTAAAGAAGCTTGTTATACAGTGTAAGATTTACTGTTTAGAAGTGTGTTAGCAAGGGAAAGTATTTGCAAGCAGATATTATTCATATATTCCTTTTAATATTCTTTCTAACTTCATTCTTATATATTTACAAGAGCTCTTTTAAGGGTTGTCATATGCAAGTCCACTTGTCCAGAAACTACATCCCCATGATGATGTCACCTCTAAAACATACAAGCCTGCCTTCCACGGCAGCTACCTTTCTCGCAACATGTCTATGGTAGTACTGTAACCCTCCAGGTATTCCATCTTCCACAGCAGGGATACTCTTATTCAACTTGGTCTTCCATGATGGAGTTACTCCTGTCAGTGTCTCAACACTGAAACCTCTGCTCGGAGTAATAGGGGTTTTACCACTGAAACCCCAAGCATTTCCTATATTATCAGTTTGCATATAAGACTAGTAATTACACTATAATTCGCTAGTCTGATAATCGACAGAGATAAACTCTCATTGAACTTGAACTCCGGTGTTCAATGGTGACACACCAATCAGTACTCACTTCCACTTGGACTTTCTCTCTTTCATCTGAAGTTACGACCACACAGCAGACAGATGGCGCAGCATATAAGCTGAAGCCAAGGTCGTTCCACAAGTCTGCTCATCTCCAAGTCTATTCTGTGGACTTCCACCCCGGTGTGAACTGTGCCTAACAAGGGTTTTATATATTCTAATCTTATTTTATATTATTTTTTCTATATCTTTTCTTGATTCCTGAAGCTAACTTTGAATTTTTTAGTGTGCAGTTAAGGGCTATTGTTGCATAGTTTCTATTGCACCCTAGCATAATCTTTTTTTTGCTTGACCTCTGTCAATATTGAATTCTACAATTATAGCTACTGCTTTTAAGTCATAATAACTAATGAGTGGAGATAACAAGAAAACTCAACAAAAAGTTTTATTCAATTAGACTACTACTTATACAAATTATGCTTGGTCTATATTGTTATAACTCAAAACCCTTAGAGTTAGATTATGAGATAACCTTGTATTGGGTAACATAAGAGAACTCAATAGAGAACTCTGTACAGACTAGTCTACCTTTTATATACTGGATCCTCATGGTCCATGCTAGCTATTTCTAGCCTACCCTAAACAACCATGTGTTAGCCATGAGGTCTGCACATGATATGACATTATTCTTCTAAAATCTTCTTCTGTGCTATGTGACCCATGCCATCATTAACCCTAACCCTAGGTGCAAGAGTAGAAAAGGAAAGATAAATCAAAAGGGAAATAGGAAATAGGAAAAAATGAAAAAAAACTAAGTCTACTTCTTGCAATTCTGACATATATACTGTAAACTAAGTCTTACCTTAATATTTATAATGTAATCTATCTCTATAATATTCTACTAAGTTCTATAACACATGATTGTAACATATGACTTGTCAAATGATAAAGAAATAAATAAAAAATAAAAATAAAAATAGAAAAAAATTTATAATAGAAGATATATATCAAGATCACAAGAAGTAGACTTAGTTTTTTCCTTATTTTCATTTTTATTTTTATTCTCTTTTCAATTTATTTTCAGTTTCTATTTTTAGAACTCTAGAGTTAGGGTTAGAGTGATGATCTGTCACAGTAATGGTCACAGATCATGAGATTTAAGGGAAGAAGGTAGAAGGTTCCAGAAGAAGTGACATTATATAGTGTGTATACCCCATGCTGACCTTATGCCTAACATATGGTCATTTAGTGTAAGGTGCACAGTAGTTAGCACAGACCATCTAAATAGGTATATAAGGTAGACTACTTTGTAAAAGGCTCTCTATCAATAAAAGGCTCTCTATCAAGTTCTCTTGTGCTTACTCCAATACAAGAGTTTGTTCTTTTGTCTAACTCTAAAGACTTAAGTTCATAACAATATGAAAGACTAGGTATATGGCAAAAAGTAAACAACAGAGTGCTAAATTCAGTGATGATTTTGTAGGATGTAAGATATTTCTCAAAGAATTTCATAAAGGGCCAAGTAGTTCTGAAGAATTATGCTTTTATAGAAATTTTTTGATCTTTGAGATATCAGTGAACTTTTGGTAATACTATTGGGCTATAGAGATCTCAGACATGAGAATACTTTGCAATTCATTAAGATTGATAACAAAGTCACAAACTCAGAAGAAAGCAATGTTGCATTTAAAGTATACTAACACTAGGATAAAACTTTTATTAGTAAAGAATAAAAAGACATTAGTAATAGTACTAGAAGTATTGTCATAAGCAAACTTCACAAGAAACAGGAGTTTAGACAAGTTATCTTACTAGTATTTATAATATGTAAAGAGGTTTTTTTTTGAAATCAACAATTTATTATACAAGGTATAGTAGCAATCCATACCTATATAAAGGATTACTACAGGATCAAACCTATAACCTTATAATAAGATAGAAATAGGTATAATATATATGGTAGGAGAGCTATTATCATTATGCTATCTTACCTCCTATATATAAAGAAATATTGTTCTAAAGTTTGGTTTATACATTTAGTAACTAGGCAGAAATAGTTTACACATAGTTTGTGCTTCAGAAAAGTCTAAGTAACATTTATAGCTATAGTATATATCACTTACCTCTAAAAAAACCTAAAAGAACAGAATGAAATCTTTTAAAAACAGCAATTATTCTAAATATTCTATATTCCAATCTGGTAAAACAATGCTGATCTCAGTAGAGAATAATAATATCAAGATGATTGTCAACTGTGATAAAAATGTCTAGAATATATCCAGAATAAGAAATACTTATCTGATGTGATCTGAGATATAAGAGAACAATAATATAGTTCAGAGAGGCAGTTAGAGTTGGTATATTATTATAGACTGACTTCCAAGACTTTCAAGACTTCTGCTTTCTGATTTTATATAGGACTCTAAATATTTTTAGATATACTTTTGTATTTACACTTGCTCATACATACACAGATTAACATTTCATATCTGTTACAATCACAAAACCTTAGAGTGAGTCAAGTAAAAAATCCTTGTATTAGAGAATATACAAGAGAACTCAATGGAGTTCTTAGTATAGAATGGTCTATCTTATATATACTAAGTTACTAGTCTGTGCTACAGTACCATTGACCTACTTTAAAGGCCATCTATTATCCTTAAGATCAACATATATTAAATACATTATAATAACATCATTTTTTCCAGAATCCTCTACCATTTTTCCTTGTGAAATGTGATATCATGCTGACTCTAATCCTAAGTCCTCCAAAATAAAATAAAAATAAGAGAGAAAAATAAAAATTTGACAAGTTCATCATCTTTAACTCTAACAATATCCTAGTAACTTGTCATCTAGACTTCTAGTTGCTCTATATCTTAAAAACTGTCTATAATGTCTTAGTTATTCTCTATACTACTATTTTTCTAACTATATTTCCAATTACAGACTTATCTCAAAGTATTAAGATAAAAGAGAAATCTTATATTAGATTAATATAAGAAAACTTAATAGAATTCTTGTTACAAACTAGTATACTTTATATACTACAAACTATGATCTGTGTACATACTCTAACTAACCTACTCTCAAGTCTATGTACTTTCTATATACTAACATATTGTTGCTATGCTATATAACATTATTTATTTTGAGACCTTCTACAACTTTCTTTATATCATATGATTATATGATATATAACTATGATATATATGATCACCCTATAATAGGTTTCACATCTTGTTACAATGTGTAATAATTGTGACTGTCACACTAAACCTAACCTTAAGTTTCCAATAAAAATATAAAATAAAATAAAAATAAGAAAGAAATAAAATAAAAACAAAGTTTACCATCTTCAACTCTGATATAGTATTTAAGACCAACTAAATACTCTTTAACCTCCAGTCTGGAAATCAACTAATTTACTCAATTCATTTTCCATAACTAATGAGTTAACATTCCTTTTAAGCTCAATCTCAAGTTATCTACCTAAAATTACAACCATATAACAAACAGTAATATAACATGAGTTAAAACTAAGGTTATCATCTAAGATTAAATTACAAACTTACAGATAAATTTACATACTTAAACCAAATCTTCTGTTACACAACTAACCTGAATATCTGCTTAAAGCAAATAATATGTTTAATACATATAAGAATAGCAGAGTCAATATAAGGAACTCTCTAGTATTGGTAATAGACAATGAAGTTAGTAACAATAAACTCTGTAGTATTGGCAATAGATAGCAAAGTTTGTTATCTCTTACAGTTTGGCCATTACCTTTAGAATAGTAACCTGAAGTGAAAGTAAAAACACATGTTCAGAACTGTTCTAAAAGAATGAAAAAATTTTAAATCAAACTCTAAGTTATGGCTAGTGGAGATCTGCTACTTCACCAAAAACCAAATTACAGATATTACTAATATCCATTGTCAGTTTTACAAATATTTCTTCTCTTAATTCTCAAGTCTTAACTTTTATTAAACATAGTTCACATCTTATTATTCAAGATCTAGAAGAAGCATCTCAGAAGTCTAGTATATCTTAGAATTTTCTGAAAACTATAAACTTTATATAACTCTGTAGTCTTTGTTCAGTTACTCTAACAGTCAGAGATCATATAAGATAAAATGCTATGCTTAGAAAACATATGAAAAATAAAAAGTTGTGCTAACTTCATGGAAATGATGGTATTAATAGACAGGAATGAAAATCACCTGGTGTTAGAATTTACTAAAGTAAACTTAGCTATTTTTTGTTTTTTTTTTATAGTTTAGTTTTTCTTTTTGCCTTTTATAGACTTGAATAAGAGTATCATATCACATTACATGTTATAGTCACAAATGTCACAGTCACACAGTTATATAATCTAATAGAACATTATAGAAACTTTTTGAGAAACTTAGTTATTACTTTGAATTAGTATACTTATATAGACTAACAGAACCTTAAGATAAGAGACTATTCAGAAGTTTAATGTCAAGCTTTACTATTGTAGCAACTACTCAAATATAATGATGTTAAAAAGTTAACTATTACAAAACAATATACTTACTAATATTTATACTATGATTAATAGTATAACTAATGTGATAATGCACAATACTCATAATATCACTCATACTCAAGTTATCTATATACAAAATCTTACTATAGTAAGTGGTTGCCACTTGTCCACACTATGCTATACTACTATGCATTTTATTCATCCAACAGTGTATTAACTTAAGCCTAAGAATTAGAACAAAATATATATCTTCAGATCATAGTCTATGCATGTTCACATCTAGTCTACCTTAAATATTATATATAAGAGTTATTATATTATATGATATATAATGTTATCTTTCTAAATTCTTTTATATTATTCTCTATATCACATGATGTTGTGAATGTGACTGTGACATATGTGAAAGTCACATCAATTCTCTTACTTAAGCACAAATTGAAATAGAAAAATAAGAAAAACTAAATGATAAGAGAAAAAAGTAAAAAAAGAACAAGTCTACTATTTATAAGTCTGATAAACAGATTATAGGCTCTAGTTGTCTTAATTTCTAGTTGGTGCTTTCTTAGACTACTTTCCATTAATAAGAAGGGCTTGACCAACTTTACTAGTTAAGCTAACATTCTATTACTTTTAGGCTTGTTATAAATCAAGCTGATTTCTAAATTACTCCATATTTATAGAATTCTCTTGCATTTTACACATACTATAGCTTATTGCTAGTTAGGTTGAATATTTGTACTCTTACTGACTGTATTTGCTTTTTAATTCATACTAATTATTTATTTATAGCAATAGCCAACTTTGTTACTATACTTTCCAAGCTTACTAGTTCTGTTAACTATCTTTTCTAGGAAATTCATGTCAAATTAGCCCTTGCTCTTGTTACTCACTCTAGTACTATCTTTACTGCTGAAGACATAATGAATACTTCAGCACTCTTTCAAGCTACTGATATAGATAAGTATTAGTTATAGTTTATATATTATTATTTGAAACCTATAGTAGATCATTGGAAGACAGATAAGTGATTATATGTTATTTGAAATATATAGAATATGGATATCAAACAACCTTTGACTTCAGCTTATGTACTATACCTTTACTAGTCATACTAGTTGCATATTTCAGAAGTTATACTTAGGAGATTGGAAAGGATATCTACCTGCAAATGGTAAGATATATTATTGCTAACACTAGAAATAAGTGTCAGTTTTGGTCAATTTCCAGAATAAGAGTTTACAATATAACTACTAGCTTATATACTAAGTATTCTATCTAAGATAGTTATTTAGAAATAAAGATTGTAAGTAAGTTACCCTAGTTCTGGATAGTTCTCAGATGAAGTGATGGAGATCTATGGAGTTATCAGTAGATCTAGTAAGAAAATTCAAGAAGTGATCAACATAGTCAATCCATACTGGAAGAGATTTATAAGTATGGATAATGTTGAAAACGAATATATTGTCTCATTGGCTCCTGTTTAGAATTAGGCCATATTTATACTTAGACTTTAGACAACTAAGGGTTTTACTCTCTTGTTGGTAGACATAGTATATATATAGACTACTAGCCAATGTTTGTCTCAGTTATGTTTCATACTCTGGAAGTCTCTGAGATAAACCTTTCTGCACTTTATTTTATCTCACCTATACCTACAATTGTATTGTAAATAAATAAAAGAAACAAGAGAGAAAATGGAAAAAAACAAGTTTACGATCTTCAAGTCTGACAATTAGGTTTAAATACATAGTCTAATAATAGTAGCTATATTAAAGTATACTAAAACTTTGTCCAAGTACTCAGATTAGTTTACAAAGATCTTTTGATCATTGTGATTACAACTTATACATATTCAAAGAAATTTTTTAGTTTCTTCAAGATCATAATATTCTTATTTTGTTATAAATTTTTACTTCAACTCCAAAAAAAGCAAGAAATCTTTTAAATTCATAAATTAGATATTATTAACATAGATAATTGCTATAACAAGCTCTTTAGTCTTTTCATCAATGAAGTAATACATACCAGCATCAGTGTTATAACTTAAGATATATAGAGTGAAGTTAGAAAAAAAATCTTGTATTAGGATTAACATGAGAGAACTTAATGAAGTTTTATGTAAAAAGTATCTACTTTATATACACTTGGCTAATAGTCTATGTTACACTAAACATAGCCTACTCTAAAAGATATATGATATAACATCATTGTTCTGAAATCTTCTATAACTTTCTATGTAATATGTAATTATTTGACTATAATCTGTGACTGAGTTATATAATATGTGACAGTTTATGATGTCATGCCAATCTCTAATTCTAAGTCCAAAAATAAAGAATAAATAGAAAATAAATAAAAATAAATAAAGTTTATTATCTTTAACTCTAATAATTAGATTTACATTGTTTAAATTCTAGGATGTTAAGATTGAGAAAAGTAGACTTAGTCTCTTTTTATTTTTCTTTCTCCTTTTTATTTTCTTTTCGATTTATTTTCTTTTCTATTTTCAGAACTTAGGGTTAGAGTTAAAACCTGTGAACACAAGAAGGAAAGCATGAAAGGATAACTGTTATGACTTAAGGCTCAAAATGTTAAGCAATAAGACAACTCTTGTATTGAGTAACACAAGAGAACTCAATAGAGTTCCTAGTACAAAGTAGTCTACCTTATATACCATTACTTATGGTCCGTGCTCACTACTGTGTACCCTACCCTAATGACCATGTGTATGACATGAAACCAATATGTGTTGTCCATGCTGTATGACATCACTTTATTCTAGAACCTTCTACTCCTTTCCCCTATGTCCCGTGATCAGTCTTATGACTATGCCATCAAGTTGTGACTGATGTGACAGCATGACCGATCAACCCTAACCCAAGTTGTTCTAAAAATAGAAAATAAAATAAATGAAAAATAAAAAGAAAACTAAAATGCAAAAATAAAAATAAAAATCAAGTCTACTGTCAACAATCTTGACATCTGTATAGGATTTGTCTACTTTATATACTAAAGCACCTGGTTTGTGTTAAGTCTTTCTAGCCTACCCTAAACTATCATGTGTGTGCCTCAAGACCAACATATGTTGTACACATGATACAATGTTATTGTCAAGATCGTTGACAGTGGACTTTATTTTTATTTTCTCTTTTCTTTTTTAGTTTATTTTTCTTTCTTTTTCTTTTTCTATTTTTAGAATAACTCAGGTTAAGGTTTATCAGTCATGCTGTCACATCAGTCACAAGTTGATGGCATAGTCACAAGACTGATCACAAGACTTGAGAGAATGAAGTAGAAGGTTTTAGAATAAAGTGATGTCATACAACATGGACAACACATGTTGGCCTCATGTTATACACATGGTCATTTAGGGTAGGGTGCACAGTAGTGAGCACGGACCATAAGTAGTAGTATATAAGGTAGACTACTTTGTACTAAGAACTCTGTTGAGTTCTCTTGTGTCACTCAATACAAGAGTTAATTCTTTGCTTAATACTTTGAGCATTGAATCATAACATTACTGTCAGGAGTACAGTATGAAGTACATATATAGTACCAGCCAGATGTCAAAGCTAAGCTTGACATTGCGCACTTTTAGTGTAACT
>Ga0157364_1006229_pt1 | contig 12234 bp, 7 predicted proteins | sample AttsexASBM2_FD_111476 | JGI IMG/M metagenome (GOLD analysis project Ga0157364, IMG submission 111476) | Fungus gardens microbial communities from leaf cutter ant in Ribeirão Preto, State of São Paulo, Brazil - Atta sexdens ASBM2 | ecosystem: Host-associated > Fungi > Mycelium > Unclassified ...
ACACACACACACACACACACACACACACACACACACACACACAGAGAAAGTATGTCTGATAATTCTTATTCTGATGAAATTTGTGTGTCTATGAATAGAATGGACTAAACCGAAAAGTCCTCTACCATTTTGCAATTTTCGTACAATAATAATTAACAAGATTTTTATTAATTACTAAAAATTTCCAAAAATTGATCTTCAATAATTTTTTTACTCAAATACTAACTTTACAGAAAACTGCAAGAAAATTTATTTATTTTTTTCTCATAGAATTCTAGGTATTTTTTTAGAATTTTTTAGTACTGCATTTTGAACAACATGAGAAAATACGATATTAAAAAATTCTGAAAAAATTCTAAAAAAAAATCTTAGAGTTCTATGAGAAGAAAATTAATAATTTTTGTCTTTTACTTAGTTTTTCAGTACAGTTTTTCTGTACAGTTTTTCTGTAAAGTTATAGTATTTAAGTAAAAAATTATTGAAGACCAATTTACGACAATTTTTAGCAATTAACATATTGTTAACTATTGCGAAAATTATAAAATGATGAAGGACTTTCCGTTTCAGTTTAATCCACTCTACATGTCCATGAACACTGTCAAAACAATTATCGGACACTCTGTGTCCGTGATAGATCTAAAGTATTCAATTTGTTAAAAGATGAATGCTCTCAAAAATTATTTACGCTGAATATTTTCATTAATAAATAATTAATCAAATTAAGAAATACTATTCGTGTCACATATTTGCTTCTACTTATGCTAAAAAATTATTGGACTTGTTGTTTTGAAATTTGCATTTTTACTATAATAATCATTATTATAATTTATTAATAATTATTAACAAAATATAACACAAATTTTTAAGAACAAAAATTTATTTATACAATGTTTCTACTTAATAAAAAATATCTAGCAATAAATAATGTGAGGATATCCGTTATGTGCGCGAGGAATATATTATAACTATATAACTTTATTATTTTTTTTAGTACATTTACCGTTTTACATTATGATGTTGATGATGTAATGACAGTTTCCTCTGATTAAATAGAATATATAATAGAATATATATTTAAACAATCTTTAATTCTTTTCACACTAGTAAATTGCAATTCACATTGGAGAATGGGAGAATTAATTTTTTAGATGTGATAATTATCAAAAATAAAAATTACTTAAAATTTGACTAATATCATAAATCAACATTTTACCTTTTTATCCTCACATTCTATCTCTCAAAAAAAAGGCATAGTAATAGGAATGATTAATAAAGCTATAGGTAATTATTGTAAAAGGTTAACCTCATCAATCACCTTAACCTTGATATATGTTGTCAAGGTCATGACCCTGAATAATCTTCAGCAGATTTTAAACAATGCATTTTTGCTATAACGAAAGTTGTAAACCTAGAATTTCACTTTGTTTTTCTCTTTCTCCCTCTGTTTGGAGACGACGACTGCCACGCGATTCCCACTCCCACCTCTCCCCTTCTTAGCGACGCACGAGTTTCGCGCGCGCGAAACGAATCTTATCCCACCTTTCCCCCTGCTTAGAGATAGAGAATTTTTGTTTTATATAGTAGAGAAGAGACATTTATTTAAAAATTTAAAAAATTAAATTATTTAAAAAAATTTTTTTTGTTAATAACTTTTTAACGAATGACAACCGCCGGCTAAAACCTGTTGGAGATTACTCAGGGTTATGATTTTGATAATAATCAAATTTAAAGTCATGGGCAAGATTTTAAAACTTAACCTTTTCGCAATAATTACCGAGCCTTTTATCTTCAGATCCTAAAAACCAATTCGGTGCGCAACACGTGCGCAATTCAAGAGACTACAAATGTGATATATAAATTCGCATGAAGTTATTTAAAAAGCACTTAAAATACAACTTCGACTAACATAGGCATTCTTCCCAATTAGAAATAGTTCCTCGAAAAGATGTCGTTTTGATGTCGTTACGATAGAAAAGTTGTCGATTCAAAACTTGCATTGAAATTCAACATTTTCGAATGATGAAAAAATTATATATGTAGAGAGTGCAATGAGAATTTGATATATTTTTAATATTTTTGTATAAATATGTGATACGTAATCTCATATTTTGAATATTTTCGTTCAAAGGTCGAATCGGCATTTTTTTTTATTTCATTTCGATAATTGCAATATTGCTCTAATCATAAAAACTTTCTCAAAATTTTTCCGAATTTATAAATTTTATAATTTTTTAGAAAATTGTGGAATTTTTTTATACAAATCGAAACATTTTTTACAACTATCGATAAAGTCTACATCTTTTCTTCTAGTAATTCTTTGTATCTTATTTGTTCTATTCCTATTAAATAACATTATTTTTATTCGTACTTCGTAGTTTTTTTAATATAATCTTATTACATCACTTTTGTATTGAGGAATTTTAGGGAATGTCTCTTACTTCAGAGAATAAATGCTGACAACCTATTAGTTGTCTTTTACCATAAATGAGCGAAATCAAGGAAAAATATTATGGACTCTATCTAATTCTAGCTCGAATCGATATCGAAATGATTTCAATTTTTAAATTAGTGAAATTTAAATGTTGGTCTATCAAGTTTCCAATATCATTTGGAAATATAAAAATATTATTAGTGTCTGTTACTGCAGTAGTATTAGTACTGATACGCAATAGTGTCAATGAACCAGTAGTGTTATTGTATTTAGACGACATATGACGTAATACATAGAACTACTTCCAGTAATTGTATTTGGTATAAAAAATTTATTAGAGTAAAAAATACAAATATATATATATGTATATATATAAATATATATATATATATATGTATATATATATATATATCATTAGAGCAATTAGTATTATTTCAGTTAATAAAAATAATATTGTTTATATTATTAAAAACAAATTATTATCATAGATCATTATTTGTACATTACTACTATATTTAATATTAATTATATTTTTTTTTATGTGTTCTGCTTTCATAACATCTTTGAACAGATATGTTACAACAATATCCATTAGCATTATAAGTGTTCATGCTTCATGGGAGCAATTCTCATACTATCATGGAAATGAAGCATGGAGATTCGGATACGAATAAGTGACCGCGCATGGGTGCATCATAAAATTAGTTCTCGAATTCATAAAATGAATTTTTTTTATTATAATTTTGTCGTGTGTCCTCTGAAATATGCTAATCAATAATATTTATTTTCATAATAAAATTTCAATGAAACTTTAATGAAATTTTCTCCACTATTACGCTATTAGTGATTACTTGTCGAATTTACTTATTACATTAGTGACACTAGTGATATATCAATTCAAGATTTTATTTCCAACTCGAAAATTAATCGAAATTGGAGCCAAAAATCCGTCGAAATTAATAGAAATTTCAAAGCCCTTTGACTTTTATTTTTGATATTGAAATGACGTTCTTTTCGAGAAATTATTTCTGAATGGGTTTCTCACTAGAAAGACAGTGCTTTTTACGCTTAATGTTGGTTTCTTTAATCGCCAGATTTTCGCTTTTCCCAGAACGAATTTCTAGCGTCAACGTTAAATCATTTACACGGTATTGGTAAACATTATAAGTCGCTAATGTTTGGAGACAATTTAGTGGAAACAATCAATCGCATAAGGTTCAATTTGCCAATCGCCCGCTGATTCATTTACTGTCTTTACACGGAGCGTTTTTAGACGTTGCTACTAAAATCGCTTGACGAAATCATTAAAATTGAACACGTTCAACTTTGACGCAGCAACTACTAAATGCTGCAACTTAAAAATTATGAATAAAAAACAAACGTTTTAAGAAGATGTTTGTCCAGTCAATTTGCTAACGAATTAAAAAGCTTGTTGAAAGCGAATAAAAGCAGCACCGTGTAAATTACCAGGTGTATAAGCTTAAATCCGCTATTTTTTAGTCAGAAAAACACATTTTTTTTTTAGGAAGCAAAAACAAATTTATTCAAAGTACTTGTCCTCGCTAACTATACATTTTTCCCATCTTTTGGGCAATTTGTGTATACCACGCCAAAAAAATTCCTCATCTTTCGAGGCAAATCACTCATCAAACCATTTTTGGACGTCTTCGTAAGAATCGAAGTGCCGCTCAGCGAGCGCGTGGCCCATCGACGAAAACAGGTGATAGTCAGAAGATGCCAGATCTGGTGAGTAAGCGGGATGGGTAGCACTTCCCAGTTGAGTCCAAATAGTTTTTGGACTATTGTTGGCATGTGCGATGATGCGTTGGAGGAAAATAAGTTTTTCATGTTTTTTCCGATAATGCTGCCTTTTTTCACCCAGAGCACGATGCAATTTGACCAGTTATTGGTGGTAGCGGTGAGCATTAACAGTTTCACCAGGTTTTAACAGCTCGTAGTAGATGACACCCTCCTAATCCCACCAAATGCATAGCATTGTCTTCCGTCCGAAACGATTTGGTCTTGAGGAAGATGTTGATGGTTGGGCGGAATCAATCCAAGATTTCTTGCGTTTAGGATTCTGAAAATAGATTCACTTTTCATCGCCTGTCACAATCCGATGCAGGAACGACTTTCTTTTTTGTCTAGCAAGCAGAATTTGGCATGTGTTTTGGCGTCGCTCCATCTGCCTATCGTTCAGTTCATGCGGCACTCATTTTCCGATCTTTTGAACCTTCCCCATGGCATATAGCCGCATGGAAATGGCTGCTTGAGAAACACCCAATTGCTCGGCAAGCATTTTTTGCAATTGAGTATCGTCCAAAAGAGCCTGAATTGACAGTCCTCAACCTTCCTGGACCGATTTTCACGCTTCTTGTCACTCACGTCAAAATTGTCATCATTGAACCGGCGAAACCAATCTCTGCATGTTGTTTCCGATAAAGCATTATCGCCATAGGTCTCCACAAGCATTCGATGCGCTTCGGCAGCCGATTTCTTCAAATTGAAACAGAAAAGCAAAGTTTCCCGCATATGCTTCTTTTTTTAGCAAAAACTAGACATGAACGAAAAAAAAAATGTATATTGTTGTATGAAATTGCTGATGATGTGCACTGGTTAATGTGGACAGATGTCAAACACAAAAAAAAGTGTGTTGTGTGCCCAAGGTAGCTTTGTACGCTCACTAATGCCACCTATGAGCAAACAGCGGATTTAAGCTTATACATACCTTCGTGGAAGCAAAATCAGCGGGCGACTGGCGAATAGTTCGACACGCATAAATAAGATGATCAACTGACAGAATTGATCATCGTATACATACAAAGTATGCCGAATTATTCTCTAGTAGCCCAACTATTTGCAATATTGTTAAAATTGTGTTATTTCTATATGGAATTTTTTCTGTTATGTGCGAAATGTCTCCAAAACTTGCAAGAATAATGAAATATGCATATTCCTCGAAATAAACGTTATCTAACTGTTTAAAATATTAAACTAAAAGAATATTTAAACAAACACATAAAAGATGAATAAATAACAATGATGTTGAGCGATCTCAAAAAAAGAAATCTGAAGATGTGTGAAAATGAGTTCCGACGTAAGTTCAATCTCTTATGTGATAATTTTGGAGAGAAAGCATTAGAATTCCCGCACATAAATATTTCGTGTCCTATTCGTGTTAAGTTTCTCGCAGCTAAATTAAATGGCTGTGTTTTAAACTTTACTGCCAGTGAAAATCTATAGTTTACATTACGTGCTCTATAAATTTTCAATACTGGTAATAAATTTTAGAGCACAGCTTATATTGCCTGAATAGTCATGATTGTATCCAGGGGAAGATTTGAGAGATTCAAATCCATTCGAAATTTTTTTATTTTTCATTTTTATAACCATAAATTAAAATATAAACCTATAAAAATTATAAATAGGAGTTAAATAACATACATAATAGAAACAGAGATATCATTACATGTTTCGGCTTTTATATTGAATCATCTTCAGATTATTATCATCTTTATTCTTTACATTAGTTATCATCGTCAAAGTGACAAAAATCATGATATAATATGTTATACAGCGATCTTGAATGTTACACGGAAAACATCGGTTACTCACAAATGATTAGATGATCGATAATTAAGGAATTTCTTGATGTTCTGATCAGAAAGATAAATTTATTCATCAATAAATAGAAAATAACTTAATAAAATTTTTTTTTTCAATTATCTTTTTTATAAAATAATAAATAAAATTCCAATTTGAGCCAATACTGATTTTATGTATTTTATACCATTTATATTCAAAGTGAATATTAAAATATATACGTTTCGACCTACAGTCAAGGTCTTGTTCAGTACAAATAAACTTACTTAAAATATTAATTACAAAATTACATCATGATACGAGTAGCGCATACGAGTATAAACTATTAACGTATAAAATACTAACTAACTATAAAAAAACTATAGTAGTGATATCCAAGTTAATCTTAATCATCAAATTACTAAGTTTATTACTAAGGACTTAGAGTCAGTTTCGTTAAATAAACTTTCTGTGACACCATTGTTTTATGTAAGATATGTTGACATTGCTTTAGTTATTGACAATGTTTATATTGATGAGATTCTTATTAAATTTAATTCTTATCACATAAGACTACAATTTACAATGGAAATTGGTGGAGACTTATTAAACTTCTTGGACATTTGCTTGATAAAAAAAGAGGAAACTTTTATTTTTGATTGGTATCATAAATTTACATTCTCGGGTCGTTTTTTCAATTATAATACTTCTCATTCTGTCAAAAAATTTGCACGATTATTGATTTGATCGATAGAGTTTATTACTTTCTCATTCAAGTTTTCATAAAAAAAATTTTGACTTCATTATAAAAATTCTTCTAAATAATAATTATCTCCTAAAATTTAATATTTTCAATTATTAAAAAAAGACTTTACAAAAAATTTGATCTTTTTATTGTATTGATGATTTGTTACTGATAAACAATTGATAACCCAAGAAGAAATCAATAATAAAAAATTTAGATACCATTTATTCCTAATATTTCTAATAAAATCAGTAATTTCTTAAAACATGTACACTTTTTATACATATGGCCCATAGAGACATAAATAAGCTCAATTTATCAAAGTTCAAAAAGATGTGCTCAATCTTCTCAATCTATTGCAATATATAAGATTGACTGTAAGGATTGTGATGCGTCGTATGTTGGACAACAAGATGCCTTAAAGCGCACATAAGTGAACATAGGAATATTAACAGAAACACGATTCGGTTATCACAACATCATATGGACTTATTTGATGAATTTGATTGGGATAACGTACATATTTTAGATAAAGAGCAAATTTTATATAAAAGATTGTTATCAGAGATACGTATTGAAAAATAAAAACTAGGCCTGAATTTACAAAACGATACACTTTCTCTCAATCCGTATTATATAGATCTATTTTATATATAGATCTATTTTCAAAGACGTAATGCTTCTAATCTATCATTTATCCTTGGTTATTTATTATTTATTATTTATACTTACTGTCTTTGTAAGTATTGGATTGTTCCGGAAAGTTCGTGCCGATTAACCTATATAATTTAATAAATGTATACTAAAATTTAAATCTCCTGCGTTTCAATCTTCCTTCAAAATCGGCACGAACTTTCTGGACAATCCAATAAATGTTCTGTTGTCCATCTTCTTTCTCTCAATTTTCATTTTACATTCGTCTATTAAACAATTATGTCGTGTCTAATAATTCTTAATTTTGTTTTCATGTCACTATAGTTTGATTTTAATTATTATTTATATTAACTTTTCAATTTATTTATAATTGTATTATACAGTAAATGGAACAATCTAATGGAACAAACCTTATAAAAATGTTCAATCTTGACAATCATATAAGTTTATTTTACATATTTTTTGTGGATAACTTCATGTTAGCAATTTAAAATATTTTTTACTCCTTTTGGTCGGTCGATTCAAAACAAAAAAATTTCTTTCTTTTTTAGTAAACTTAGTAATTTGATGACCAAGATTAACTTGGATATCACTACCACAGTTTTTTTCGTATTTAATAATTTATACTCGCATTATGTAATTTTGTAATTAATCTTTATTATATATATAATATTTTAAGTAAATTTCTTTGTTCTGAAGAGGATCTTAACCGTCGAAACATACGTTTTAATATTCACTTTAATATTCACTTTAAATAAATGGTAAAATACACATGAATAATCAGTATTAGCTCAAATTGGCATTTTATTTATTATTTTTTAGATTTTTCTTTAGAACCTATTGATTAGCTTGTCTTTTTTATATTCTGTAAAAAGCAACATCATCTCGATAAAATCATTATGATCACAGTTATCATCTCGTAGGATGAATATTTCGTTCAAATCATTATGTAAAAATATATAGAATATAATGACAAATACATCAGATAGTGACGATAAATATACTTTACAGTCAATATGATAACGAAATTAATTTTATAAAGAATGAATCATCCAAATATATTATCTGAACATTATGTTAACGGCATAGTAGACTGAGGAACGATTAATAGACTCGATAAGAACAATGTCAAGTTTTGTAATAGATATATACACTTTGTGAAGATCCTCTGTGTCTGTTTGAAGATACAGATTGTTTTTCTGCTTTTATTTACATCTCAGAAATTAAGTAAATTAAATTTATCGTAACACGGTTCTTCATTTAGTATCTGAATGTTATTTCAGTCAAAATCGTGTAAAGTTCGGTAATTACAAAACGGGTAGATGTATTTCAACGAATATTGCGGTTCTGCAATTCTAGTTTTAAGTTGTCTACCCGTTTGTTCGACATATAATGCCAATCATTGCACATGATTTGTACTACATTTAAGTATACGTTCTTTTAATGAGCATCGATTATTTTCGTATTTGCAACACAATCAAACTGAAAATAATTAAACCCGTGCGCTAATACTATACACAAGAGTAAAGTTGACAAAAAAATTTAATTTTACAAATTTAATTTTACAAATTTAATTTTACAAATTTTTTTATTAATTTTAAAAATTTAATTTTACAAATTAAATTTTTTTGTTAACTTTACTCTTATGGTGCAGTGCCAGCGCGTGGGTTTAATTATTATTTAAAATAACTTAGAGACCGGAACTTTGTTTGAACTATTGTTAAAACCTATCAAGAACTGTAGAACTCATCGAGAACTATAAAATTTCATAGTTTTCAATTTTTTCGAATCTTGCTACAGGAAGTTAGCACTGCAAATTTTCAAGTGTTTTGTTCAGCTAAATCTATTGGAACTATTTATAAAACCTATCAGGAACTATAGAACTATTGCGGATGCCAACGGAATTATCAAAACTTGCAGTACCAAAAGATGAGGTGCCAACTTCACACACGTAACGATACATGATATAACCACAAGGCCGAAGACGACGTGATCGCGACATCCGATTGGCAGCGCAACGCGTCAAATTTTAAATTAATAAAGGATTCCATAATTAAGAAGTTAAAATTAGACTAATTAAAAAACGCCGCAACGGCGTTCCGTGCGCAAAATTACACCCGCTTAAATACAGGGGCAATCGCTAACGTACCTGATACCAAATTGAGAAATTAACCGCAATTGAATTTGGCAACTGACCGCTGGTTATCAAGTCACGATGATGATCATCGATCGACGGAACAATATAAAAAATCTTTTGAATAAATTCTTGCGGGAAAAGTGCCAGAGGCGTTAAATTAAACAAACGCGAAAACAAACGCACAATTGCGATGCGTTCAGATTTTGTGCAGGAGCGCTTGCGTTGCGCAAAATCTTAAAACAGATAAACGAGAAGCAGAAACCATTACTGGAATCACGTTGCAACCGGCGATGCACGTCAAAAGATTATAGCAAAAATTGCAAATACCAAATGTTGTTAGAGAATTTTTTAGAGCATTCTCTAACAACTGTCGGCATGAAACGCGGGCTGCGATTGGCTGGCTCCCATGAAGTGGAAAATCACTCCTTATGTGTAATAAATGCAAGATTTAGACGGATAGACAATTTTTGTATAATTTTTCGATTAATTCTTTTTTTAGTCAGATTTTTCAATCTCGTTTAGGATAAATTTTCATTGCAAGGAAGAACATTGTAAGTGCAATCGTGCAATACTCAGTTAAATTTTCTAGCGAAAATCGAACAAATTTGTCCCGCATTTAAAACAGATTCGTTTTCTCTTTTTCTGTTGTTACATTTTATCTCTATATTTTTCTTTAGTTTTATTTTATTTTTAGTTTCCTTTCATACACCGAGCGCGATAATTATTTCATTATTTTGTGAGTGATTTATAGTATTGATTTATACAACGTGTATCATCATTAAAGACTCTTCATTTCTCTTAAAGACTTTAGTTTTTTTCTCTTTCTTTTTTAGTAAAGTTCGTCAGTGTGCTGTGCTGTCTGTGTCGTCCAATAATGAGTATGTGAATATGTGGGAGTGCATTAGCGCGATGTAAGAATAAAGTGGCGGTGTTTCGAGAAGAAATCACTTCCGTCACTCTGAGCGAACTCATCTCGCAAACTCGCACCCTGGCGGCACGAGTTCTCCTCTCTCTCGGCCCCCTGTCCCAGAATTCTGCCCGATACGCTGTCCAGCGCCCCGTGCTTTCCTGGCCCCAGTCATCGCGAGCTCGCCTTCGAGCCCGCGGCTGCCATCCGAGCGGGGAGCAAAAGCTTTCATTAGAGCGTCCCATCGCTCTACTTTCTTCTACCTCGTCGCTCGTACTCTTCTCGGCCGCGTCCCCGCAAAGAAAAATGGGCCACAGTCTTGTCTCCTCACGCTCTTTATTTTCTATCGGCCGCGAAGCGTGTATAGCGTAACGAGCGCACATGTCCTCTCATATGCATTCTCATATGTCAGAGCGACATAATTCGAATATCATGGAGAATAACGAGGCCAACATGTTCATAGGAGCAGTTGATGGATCGCGAAAATAAGAGGGCTGGGCAAACATTGCGGATCCTAGTGCGTGAGTACCATTGCGCGGAGGCGTTTGATCCTTGGATGTTTCTTGATCCACAGTGAATCCACAGGCATCTCCAGAGTACTATCCGGTTCCGGGTAATCATCCAGATCCGTCGCTAACACATTTCGTTCACAGGGCTCTTCCGCGGATTATCCGGATCGAAGCGATCATTCGAGTAATAAGAGTGATCCCGCTCCCAGGCCACTGAGGCAGAATCATCTCCATGACTCTTAAAGTTCTCTTTTTTTCTTTCCTCACCTCTTTTCTGCCGTTTATTTATGTTTTTTTTTCTCTCTCTTCCCCCTCACTTCTACTCCTCATAGGTCGCACACAAGCGTCTGCATTTTACAATAAGAATGGAACAGGCTACTGTTCAACTTCCGATTCTCGATCGAAATTATTGATAGATTATCGCAACAAGTCCGGCGCTCAGCGTCCACCAAACCAGCTACGGTTCCCGCAAATTTTAGGACGTGATAATTATTTTTTAAGTTCTTATTACTACAAAGTTTAACGTCCCTATCAATCTTTTTTTTTCTGGTAATAACATATAGATTTGATCTCATTAAAACAATTTTTTAACAATTCCTTCTTCTGTTTTAATAATAGTCAATTACACTTATAAATTCTTCTTTTTTCGTACATGAAGAAATAGAGCTTATGCCATATCAAAGATACATAAATAAATAGAATTGCCCATTTCGTTTGATAGTTTCCTCATTGAAAAGTCCTTTTTACCAGTTAGCAGTTTTTCTATACAGCATAATTATAAAAAATATCCCTAAAGTGGATAGTCATAGAGAATAGTTTCCAAATTGTTAAGAAGTTTAATGGCTCTCAATAATGGCTTTGAATAATGAACATACCTTGATTTCATTGGATATAATTAGTTTTTTTACTAATGTGCCGATTGATAATCGATTATATTAATAATTATTGCCAGTATATTTCTAGGAATTGTTGTTTACCGAAAGACGAATTTATTAAAGCTGTTAAATTTGTTTTAAATTCCATGTTTTTCACCTTCAATAATGTTATATATAAACAAAATTATGAATTCTCCGTTATTGTTGATCTGGTCATGCAAAATTAGGAAAGTAGAGCCTTGTCTTTGATTCGATCACCGCTACCCTTTTATTATATTAGGTGTACAAAAAAGTTCTGAGCTTTTTTTTGTAAAATTCAATCTTTATTCAAAAACAAACGAAAAAATATTAATCAGCGAAATATTCTCCGTTTGCATCAACGACCTTTTGCCAT